>CDZN01021560.1_pt1 | contig 263669 bp, 185 predicted proteins | sample 557701 | NCBI WGS metagenome assembly CDZN01 (sample SAMEA3182089, study PRJEB8094) | gut metagenome | biome: human; feature: gut; material: Stool; isolation source: human stools | place: Canada | collected 2013-02-04 | reverse complement strand
GGTGTACAGGTGGTAACATCACAGCCGAGCGTTACTAATTGCCCGATGACTTTCTTTTATCCGCCTTCAATGGTTTATATATCCGTTTAGCTTCACTATTTATATAATAGACCGCTGAATTTACTTTTGTACATTATGTCTGCCTTATTCAGGTGACTATAGCATCAGGGTTCCACCTCTTCCCATTCCGAACAGAGAAGTTAAGCCTGATCACGCCGATGGTACTGCGTAACAGTGGGAGAGTAGGTAGTCGCCGTTTTTTTCAGATGGTTCATCCCTTTCGGTCGAAAGACCGGAGGGGATGACTTGTTTTATGCCATACCCTGTTTAACAAGGATTCCCGACCACCTCTTTCTTAGTTCATCCGGTATATTCCAGATTCAACCTTCAGTTTTCCGGCTTCAGTATCTTTACTCCCCTATTGAATTATCCGATTATCTATTTTTGTCGAAAATTTAAAAGATAAGATATGAAGATAAGTGTATTATTAGCTGCTCTCCTGTTGCTATTTTCTTGCACGGATAAAGACAGTAAGCAGAGTCAGGACTTAATTGTCAAGACAGCACAAGCAGTTTCGGCCTCTGGGATCAAGACAACGGAGTTCCCGTTTATCGCACAACCTTTTCGTACCTCTGAGCTATCGTTTCGTGTCGGAGGCCCTATTGATCGTTTGGATGTATATGCCGGTAACCATTACAAACAAGGCAGTATTATTGCTGAAATAGATCCGCGTGATTTCCATATTCGCAAAGAACGGGCTGAAGCCATCTATCACCAAGCTAAAGCTGAATTTGAGCGGATAGAGAAGCTGTATGAGAAGAATAATGTTTCGGCGAGTACATATGAAAAGACTAAGGCGGATTATACTACTGCCAAAACTGCTTTCGATACGGCTTCCAATGAACTGGGAGACACTCGTCTGACAGCTCCTTTTGATGGTTATGTGGGAGAAGTTTATATAGAAAAATACCAGGATGTGAAGCCAGCTCAGCCTGTTATATCCTTTATTGACATAAATCGGCTGAAGATAGAGATTTATGTTACTCAGAATATTGCGTTTGCCTCACACCCCACAGATAGCGTCCGGATCTATTTTGATGCCCAGCCCGATAAGTGTTATAAGGCACAGATTGTGGAAGTATCGAAGGGGACAACCCGCAATAATCTTTCTTATTTACTAACGGCTGTTTTACCTAATAAAGAAGGGAAATTATTGGCGGGTATGTCGGGAAAAGCAATCTTTGATGCTCCCGTATCAACGGATCTGACAAGTGTTTCCATTCCCCAAACGGCATTATGTTATCGTCCCTCGGAAGGTGAATATGTGTGGGTTATTGATACGAATACCCGACAAGTGAATCGACGGACAGTGAAAAAAGGAAATCTGCTTCCCGGTGGCTATGTTACCATAACCGAAGGATTGAGTGCCAGTGAAACGGTAGCTACGAGCGGACTTCGTTTTTTATCGGATGGTATGAAAGTGGAAATCTCTACTAAGACAAACTCATTATGAAGCTGGTGAAGTATTTTTTGCAGAAAAGAGCCGTCACTATTTTATTATTAGTGTTGGTGCTGGCAGGAGGTCTGTTTTCTTATTTTAAAATGGGAAAGCTGGAGGATGCTCCCTTTACTATCAAACAAGCATTGGTACTGACTTCCTACCCGGGGGCTTCTCCCGCAGAGGTGCAGTCGCAAGTAACTGATATCTTAGAGGAAGCCATACAGTCGCTAGGAGAACTTTATTATCTGAAAACCGAGAATCGTGCCGGGCTTTCTAAGATCACGGTTTATGTGAAAAAAGAGATCCGTGCCGAAGAGATGCAGCAATTATGGGATAAACTACGTCGGAAAGTAAATGATGTACAAGATAAATTGCCTGCCGGGGCCGGAACTTCTATCGTAAATGATGACTTTGGAGATGTACTCGGTGTATTTTACGGACTGACCGGTGATGGGCATACATATAGGGAACTGGAAGACCAGGCTAAATTTATAAAGAATGAATTACTAAAAGTTAAGGATGTAGCGAAAATTGAGATTTATGGTGTACAAACACCGACAATCGATGTCTTGATCAGTCCTTCTGTTATGGCACAAAGTGGAGTTACGACTGCGGATATTATGCGAGCTTTCGAAGCCCAGAATAAAATGGTCGATGCCGGTGGTATCGATGCCGGCACCAATCGCATCCGTATAGAATCTACCGGCAATTTCTATTCGCTGGATGATATTCGTGATCTGACCATTGTTTCGCGTAACGGAGAGCATTTCCGTTTGGCCGATATTGCACAGATAGAAGAAGGATATCAGACTCCTCCGGCTAATCAAATGCGCATAAATGGTAGTCCGGCAGTTGGGATCGCCATTTCTACCGTACCTACAGGAAATGTAGTGGACATGGCTGAAGATATTAAAATGCGTATCGGTGAATTGTCACAATCGATACCTGATGGCTACGAACTGATTTCTATCTACGATCAGGGCTATGAATCGGCAGTAGCAAATCAGGGATTTATCCTGAACCTGATCATATCAGTTATTACTGTTGTTGCGATTCTGCTGTTCTTTATCGGATTCAAAAATGGGCTCTTGATAGGTAGCGGGCTGGTGTTCTCCATTTTTGCTACTCTAATTGTTATGATGGCATGTGATATTGCCCTTCAACGGATGTCGCTTGCTGCAATTATCATTGCTATGGGAATGTTGGTTGACAACGCCATTGTCGTGTCCGATTCTGCTCTGATTAATATGGAACGGGGAATGCGTAAACGGGTTGCTATCATGCGTGCATGTTCGTCTACTGCTTTACCTTTATTGGCGGCAACGGTTATTGCTATTCTCACGTTCCTTCCGATTTACTATTCACCCCATATCACAGGTGAGCTGTTGTCCTCACTGGTGGTAGTGATCGGTGTTTCGTTAATGTTCAGTTGGGTATTTGCGTTAACGCAGACTCCGTTCTTCATTCAGGAGTTTGTAAGACGTCCCCGTCCTGAAGAGCTGAAAGCATCTCTGTTTGATGGAAAATATTATCATCTTTTCAGGAAATCATTGCGTTGGGTACTTCGGCATCGCACGATGACTATAGCTTCGTTGGTTGTTCTGTTGTTGCTTTCGGCATGGAGTTTCAAATTTATTCCGAAGGTTTTTGTGCCCGCTCTGGATAAGCAATACTTTACTGTCGATATGTGGCTGCCTGAGGGAACAACAATCGGGGAGACGGACCGGATAGCCGGTGAAATATCCGATTATATCCGTACTCATGAAGAGACCGAAATGGTTTCGTCTTATATCGGCCGTACTCCGCCTCGCTATTATCTTTCAAATATATCTTTCGGTCCTCAATCCAACTATGCCCAGTTGCTAGTGAAATGTAAAAGTTCCAAAGAGTCGCGGGCACTGAATGCTCTGTTGCAGGATTCCATTCGTTTGAAATATCCGGAACCGCTGATTAAGGTGAATAAGTTCGAATTAAGCCCGCTGACGGAAGCCATGATAGAAGCCCGCTTTCTGGGGCCCGATCCGGCTGTTCTAGACTCTTTGGCAGGTGAGGCGATCGAGATTATGCGTCGTAACCCAAAAGTCGCAGATGCACGCAATGAATGGGGAAATATGTCGATGGTGATGCGACCGGTTTATGATCCCGTGAAGGCAGGTGCTCTCGGTATAACCAAATCACAGATGATGGAATCTGTGAAATCGATCAGCGACGGAACCAGGGTAGGTGTTTATCGCGATGATGAGAAAAAGGTTCCTGTACTATTGAAGTCGGAAGGAGCTGACATTACGGATACTCGTTCTTTAGGTAATTTCTCTGTATGGAACGGTGAGCATTCGGCACCTTTGTCGCAAGTGACCGAACGAATCGAGGCGACATGGGAGTGGCCTCAGATGCGTACTTATAACCGTCAATTGTCTATGGCTGCCATGTGTGGAGTAAAATCCGGGTATACCATGGCGGAAGTGCATGGGGAAATTCGTAAAGAGATTGAAGCGATGAAGTTGCCCGAAGGTTATACTTTCTTTTGGGACTCACAATACAAAGATCAGAGAGAGGCGATGCAGGCAATCGGTAAATTCTTTCCGCTGGCTTTTCTGGTACTGGTTGTTATTCTGGTTGCCTTGTTTGGTAACTTTCGCGATCCGGTCATTATTCTATGTGTTCTTCCGCTGTCCATTATCGGAGTGGCTGTCGGTATGCTCTTGACGGGATTTGATTTCGGATTCTTCCCGATTGCCGGTTGGTTGGGATTATTGGGTATGGTTATTAAGAATGTGATTGTACTGTTGGACGAAATAGATGTGCAGCGCCGGGAAGGAGTCGTTCCTTATACGGCCGTGATCGAATCTACGGTTTCAAGAACCCGTCCGGTACTGATGGCAGCCACAACCACCATACTGGGGATGGTTCCCTTACTGTTTGACATAGCATTTGGCGGAATGGCGGCTACTATCATTTTCGGGTTGACATTCGCTACTTTGCTGACTTTGTTTGTGACTCCGGCATTATATGCAATATTTTATAAGATAAAAGAGAAATGATGATGAAGAAAATAAATAGATGGCTTATCTTTTTGCTGTGTGTGCCGACAGTTGCTTTTGCTCAGCAAAATAGTTTGCTGCAAAAGTACAGGTCGATGGCTTTAGATTATAACCATGACTTGAAAGCTGCGGACAAAAATATAGCTGCAAGTATCGAATTGGAGAAAGCGGCACAGAAGGATCTACGCCCTAAACTGTCGGGAGAGGCGAATTTTCAGTATACCGGTAATCCTCTTCAATTGAATATCGACTTGCCTTCGATGCAGACTCCGTTGGCTTTTGAAGGAAGAAATATGAAATACGGTGCTTCCCTCTCTTTGTTACAACCGGTTTATACGGGTGGGCGGTTATTGGAAAGTATCCGTATGGCTAAACATCAGCAAAGTCTGGCAATACATCAGGCAGATTATTTCCGTTCCGCAGTATCCTATCAGACAGATATGCAATATTGGAACACTGTTGCGCGTGCAGAAATAGTCCGTGTAACTACGGAATATCGCAATTCGGTTGCCACCTTCTCCCAAACCATACGGGAGCGGGTGGAAGCAGGATTGGTTGATCCGCAGGACTTGCTGATGGCGGAGGTAAAACTGAATGAAGCGGAATACCAACTGTTGCAAGCAAAAAGAAATCTGGAAACAGGACGTATGGCACTAAATTCTCTGATTGGCGTGGAACTTCATGCTCCGACTGAAATAGAAGATACGATTTCTGCCGTTAGGGCGGATAAAGATCTGTGGGGTGAGGGTGAAATAGATCGTCCGGAACTTAAGATGGCCTATGCCCGGATTAAAATAGCAGAAAGTTCGAAAAAATTAACGGATGCTAAGTATAAGCCACAGTTTTATATAGGTGTAGATGGAAGCTATTCTGCTCCCGGTTATGATTTCCGTTCCGATTTGGATCCCAATTATGCCATTTATGCCAAAGTATCCGTTCCTTTGTTTGAGTGGGGAAAAAGACGTGATGAAAAGCGAGCCTCTTCTTTCAAAGTAGGAATGGCTACTGATTATTTGAATCAGGTCACCGACCAGGTGAAACTGGAAGTGGAGACAGCCCGTGTTTCATTGTCGCAGACTATGGAACAGGTGCGCCTCACCGAAGGCTCACTGAGTAAAGCCTTCGAAAATGAGCGTATGGCATTGGAGCGGTATACTGAAGGGAAGGCCTCTGTAATAGAGGTGATTGAGGCCCAAACGTACCGGCAAGCTTCCCAACTGAACCATGTACAGGCAAAAGTCTCGGCACAAGGGGCTTATTCGGAATTGATCAGAGCTTTGAATAAATATTAAATAGTTTATGATAATTACCCGAAATATGATAGCTTTGTTCGCATGAAATGGAATGTCCTGTTATATGGTCTGTTATTCTCGGGATTAGGTATCTTTTCCTATCTCCTGCTTGTCAACTATACGGAGCTGACTCCTAAAGTAGCGGATGTTCTCTATTCAAAGGGAGCATTCGTCTTCTTTATTACCGCTTTCAATGTGCTTGGTTATTCTACGCTTCGGATCAGTTCGTGGATAAACACTCAGTATGCACTCAATATCCGCCATCGTTGGAAGATAATAGTTATTTATGTTGCCGTTATCTTGTTATTCCTGTTGTTGAACTATAGCCTGCTGATTGCTGCTAAGCTATTGGCAGGCATTGACAACCTATTTACTTTCTCCAATGGAGGCTGGCGTATCCTGATCGTGGTATGGCTCGTAGAGCTTGTCATTGTGGGCTTATTATTGGCAAATCGTTCCATTCAGAATAACCTGAAACTGCAACAGGAGGCCGCAAAACTGCAAACAGAGAACGACACTGCACGTTATGCGGCTTTACAAAGTCAACTGAATCCCCATTTTCTGTTTAATAGTCTCAATACGCTGATTGCTGAAATAGAATATAACCCGGGTAATGCTGTTCATTTCACCAAGCATTTGTCCAGTGTATACCGTTATGTTTTGCAATGTCAGGATAAAACATTGGTAACGTTGACGGAAGAACTGGAATTCCTGCAATCTTATCTCTTTCTGCATAAAGTTCGTTTGGGAGATTGCATTAGTTGTAACTGTTGTATAGCTTCCGGCTATACTAGTTGTATGCTGCCTCCGCTGACTTTGCAGTTACTGGCAGAGAATGTCATCAATCATAATTCTATTACTCTCAGCAAGCCTATGAAGATAGATATTCGGTTAGAGGAAGGATATCTTGTGGTGAGTAACCCCATACAGCCTAAAAAAAGTCATGAATCGCCGGGTGTAGGGCTGAAGAACCTGTCCAATCGTTGCCAGTTGATGCTCGGCAAAGAGATAATTGTCCACAACGATGAAAAAGTATTTATCGTAAAAGTACCTTTACTGTATGAATAAAATAAATGTAGCCATTATAGAAGATGAAATTCCGGCAGCCCGTTTGCTACATTCCATGGTATCCGGACTTCGCCCTCAATGGGAGCTTACTCTGATACCGGGGAGTGTAGACGAAGCCGTTGCCTGGTTTGACGAGCATCCGCATCCCGATCTGATCTTTCTCGATATACATCTGGCAGATGGCAATGCTTTTGACTTCCTCTCTGCCGCACACCCTTCTTCCGTCATAATTTTCACTACGGCGTATGATCAGTACGCCATTCGTGCATTTACGGTCAATAGTATCGATTACATACTTAAGCCGATAGACGAAAAACGCCTGTCGGATGCAATCACTAAATATGAGAGCTTGCTGACCAATGCTGTTCCCAGGCCGGAAGATTACTTAGGTACTCTGCTTGAGGCACTTCAATACAAAGAGAAACGTTACCGTACCCGTTTTCTTATTTCCGGAGTAGATCGTTTCTGGTCGTTACAAGTGGCAGATATTGCCTATTTTTATTCCGAGAACAAAGTAACGTTTGCTGTTACCCGCAAAGGTCAGGAACATATTCTAGATTTGTCTTTAAACAAACTGATGGAACAACTCGATCCGGAGCGTTTCTTTCGCGCCAACCGCCAGGTTCTTGTCTGCATTGATGCCATTGACCATGCCGAGCCTTTCTTTAACGGAAAGATAGTGGTAACTGTGCGCCCTCCTTATAAACAGAAAATTACGATAAGCGAGGAGAAACTTTCAGCTTTTAAACTATGGCTGAATCATTGAAAAAAATGTTTGGAGTATATATAAAACGAAATCGACTATAAATCATTTGATCTATAGTCGATTTCAGTGGGCCAACTAGGGCTTGAACCTAGGACCTCCAGATTATGAGTCTGTTGCTCTAACCAACTGAGCTATAAGCCCGATGTATCCTTTCTATCGGATGCGGGGACAAAATTAATGCTTTCTGATGAATTATGCAAGCATTTTAGTCAAAAAACTGACTCTTTCCCGTATGTCTCAGAACTTGTATGTTCGTTTAGGATTCTTAGGAAACCAACCTTTTTTCACCCTCTCTTCTTGCTCAAAGACTTCTTTGATGGTCCAGAAAGAAGAGAAAGCGAATACGCCCAATAAAGACGAAACGAGTATATTGTCTGTGCTCAACGAGGCAGCTACTCCCGCGATACCTAATATCAGGAAAATCCACCAGCATTTCGTTCCCCAGTAATATTCAGCTTTTACCACAACGGGGTGGAATAAGCCGATAATCAGGAACGTGCAAATACCAATGAGCAGCCCTGACAGGTGATATTCATTCAACCACTCCATCGGTTACTTATCTGCGTGAATAGGAATTTCTTTCTTGATGCTTTGCTCCAGAGAAATCAGGGTCTCGGTGGCGGTTACTCCCGGTATCTCTTGCATTTTGTTGTTCAGTAGGTCCATCAAGTGTTCGTTGTCGCGTGCATATACTTTGGTCAGCATGGTGTAAGGGCCGGTTGTGAAGTGGCACTCTACGATCTCGGGAATTTTCTGTAATTCGGCCACTACAGCTTTATACATAGATCCTTTTTCCAGTTTGATACCGACATAAGTACAGGTACGATATCCCAGAGATTTCGGGTTTACGTGATAACCAGAGCCTACAATGACTCCCAGATCGATCAGTCTCTGCACGCGTTGATGGATGGCCGCACGTGAAACGCCGCATTCTGCTGCCACGTCTTTAAAAGGGATACGGGCGTTCTGAGAAATAATCTCCAGAATCTGCCTGTCAAGGTTGTCTATTTTTTCCATAATAATAAATGTAAATTCCAATTGTTATCAAATAGTAAGCAAATATAGAGATTTATTTTAATTTCTCTATATAAAAGTCAGAAAAAACAGAAAAATCGTATACTTTCTATTTTTATTATCCGGATAAAAAAGATGCCGGACGATTACGTCCGGCATCTCTCCTGTTCTTTTTAAATAAGGCCTGTTAATTTCTTATTTCTCAATATCCAGCAATTCTATTTCGAATATCAGTGTAGAGAACGGTTTGATCTGTCCCATGTCTCTTGAGCCATAAGCCAGTTCCTGCGGGATATAAAGTTCCCATTTTGAACCGACAGGCATCATTTTCAGGGCTTCAGTCCAACCTTTGATAACTCCGCCGACGTTAGTCACGAACGGCTCCTTACGTTCGTAAGTGCTTTCGAATTCTGTTCCGTCGATCAGTTTACCTCTGTAGTTTACTTTCACTTTGCAAGTATCGTTAGGAATTTCACCTTTACCTTCAGTAATCACCTTGTACTGTAATCCGCTTGCAGTGGTTTTTACTCCTTCTTTAGTTTTATTCTCAGCAAGGAACTTCTCACCGGCAGCTTTGTTATCAGCATATTTCTTTTCGGCAGCTTTTCCTTTGATGCTTTCCATCATTTTCTGAATCAATACCTGAGCTTCTTCGGGACGCATCTTCATATCTTTATTGAGTACGCCTGCAAATACGCCTGCAAGAATATCGCCCTTGTTAACAGTCATAGTTGAATCATCAGCAAATAACTGGTGGTTCATGCCTTTGATAGCCTGAGGACCTGCCATTTGTGATCCGATCTGCAAGCCGAGCAGATAAGCCTGATCCTTTTTGCTTGTTTTATTGGCAGCGTCGTTCACACCTTTCAGGAAATCTGCCATGTATGTTGTATCCATCTCCATGCGCTGTGACAGATAGTCTTTCAGACCCTGAGTCTGGCTGATGCCAATAGCGTATGACAATGAATCTACATCTGTTTTCAGAGTGGCTTTAGGAGCCTGAGCTGTGCATGAAGCCAAGCCTGTTGCCATGGCTACAGCAGCCAAAATACTTACTTTTTTCATTTTGCTTTACGATTTTATTTTTATAATACTTCGATTAATTCTACTTCGAACACGAGTGTGCTGTGAGGAGGGATCATTTCACCGGCTCCCTGTGCGCCGTAAGCCAGTTCAGAAGGGATGAAAAGTTTCCATTTTGAACCTTCCGGCATCAGTTGCAAAGCCTCTACCCATCCCGGGATTACTTGGTTTACACCGAATACGGCAGGCTGTCCACGTTTGATAGAGCTGTCGAACAGGGTTCCGTCAATCAGGGTACCTTCGTAATGGCATTTTACCTGGTCGGTAGCCTGTGCTTTCTTGCCTGTACCTTCAGTGATTACTTCGTATTGTAGTCCACTTGGCAGGGTAACAACGTTCGGTCTTTTTTTGTTTTCTTCGAGGAATGCTTTTCCTTGTTCGATGTTCGCTGCATTCATTTTGGTTTCCAGCTCTTCGAAATACTTGTTTACGATTTCTCGAGCCTCCTGATGGCTGATGGCTGTCTGATTTCCTTCGAGCACATCTTTTATAGCTTGAGCAAAGTCATCTACTGCGATGCCTTTAGCACCCATTCCTAACAAATTCTGGCCGATTCCGAGACCAATTGCATAACTAAATTTATCCATATATTTTTTTGTTGGAGACTGAATGTTCTATTTCACTTTCAGTCAGTTGCAAATTAACAAGCGGCAAAAGTAAGTGTTTTATTTGAATGATTTTACTTTTTGGTTTTAAAAATTCTTATTATCGACTAACTTCGTTACTGTGATAGATAAGGTTCCTTAAAAGCATCGTTTGTATTTCTTTCTGTCTTTTTTCGCTTTTTCCGTGAAGAGAGGACGATTGACATCCCCTGTTTGGACATTAAATCTCTCCGTGTCAGTATGTCATACGGCCTCATTGTGTGTTAACGTATGATATCTGGCTGTAGAGCCAAGGACGGAAAGTGATGAAAGGTAGGTTAAGGGATGATGGAATGTTGGACGATATATTCGTTTATTCAAGGATTTTGGTTAAATTTGTAAGGCCTTCTTTCACGTTTCTTTTGAGAGGTGGGGAGTGAGGCAGGTTTACTTAAAAATAAAAGCTAGTATGAAAAATCTGGTTGTATTGTCAGGCGCCGGGATGAGCGCTGAGAGTGGCATCAGTACCTTTCGTGATGCAGGAGGATTGTGGGATCGTTATCCGGTAGAACAAGTAGCCACTCCCGAAGGTTATGCACGCGACCCCGAACTGGTGACCCATTTCTATAATGAACGCCGCAAGCAGTTGCTGGAAGTGGAACCGAATCGCGGGCATGAACTGCTGGCCGAACTGGAGAAAGATTTCCAGGTAACGATTGTGACCCAAAACATTGACAACTTGCACGAACGGGCCGGTAGCAGTCATATTATTCATTTGCATGGAGAGTTGACAAAGGTCTGCTCAAGCCGCGACCCAAACAATCCGCATTACATTAAAGAACTGAAACCCGAAGAATTTGAAGTGAAGATAGGTGACCTTGCCGGAGATGGTTCGCAACTCCGCCCGTTTATTGTCTGGTTCGGTGAGTCCGTACCGGAGATAGAGACGGCTATCGATTGGGTGGAGAAAGCTGATGTTTTTGTTATCATCGGTACGTCCATGAATGTGTATCCGGCGGCGGGGCTGCTTAACTACGTTCCCCGAAACGCGGAAATCTATCTGATTGATCCGAAGCCGGTGGATGTACATAGCTCCCGTCCGATACATGTCATTCAGAAGGGTGCATCGGAAGGAGTAGCTGAGTTGCGGGAGAAACTTCTCACCACAAACCATGCGTGATGTGCGAGGGTACTTAGCAGGCCATAGTGGCGGGTCATGATGCGGAATCGTTCCAAAAGCGATGCCTTATGATTTTGTGTCGTCATGCCTTCTGCCAGATAATCAATCAGGATAAGGTGAGTATTGTGAAAAGTACGTGCTTTTTTCATGATGCGGATACACCAATCGAAATCCGCCGAGAAACGATATTGCAGATCATAAGGCTCGATAAGTGTATGGCGGGGGAAAAAAGCCTGATGGCACACAAGCATTCCCTGCTTGAAACTTTTCCAGTTCAGTGTCTCCGGTGCCGATAACCGACGCATACGGAGGAAATGCCTCTCGGCATCCACTAAGGCTGTTTCGCCATACAGTATGTCGGGCAACTCATTTCCATTGATGGAGTGAACCATCTTTTGTAAAGTGTCGTCTTCGTGGAAACTGTCTCCGGCATTCAGAAAGCAGAGATAGTCGCCCGTTGCCAGGGCGATTCCTTTGTTCATTGCGTCATAAAGTCCTTTGTCCGGTTCGCTCACCAATTGGTGGATGCGGTCGCGGTATCGGTTGACAATCTCTAAAGTCCCGTCTTTCGATGCACCGTCGATGATGATATACTCTACATGATGATAGGTCTGCGAAATTACGCTTTGCACAGTATCTTCCAATACCTTTTCGGCATTGTAGGTCACTGTGATCACGGAGAATTTGGGACTGGGATGGCTATGCATATCTTCCTGTTATTTTATTGTAGACATCAATGTATCTTTTGGCAATAATGCCTTCCGAGTAGTTGGCGATTACTTTTCGGTTGGCCTGTTCCGAGAGAGACGGATAATCCGGGTCGGTCAGTGCCCAATAGATGCCGTTGGCAAAATCTTCGGATGATTTGTATTGTGCCACATACCCGTTGTGCAGATGGTCTATCATTTCCGGGATGCCGCCGACATTGAAGCCGATACAAGGCACTCCGCATGCCATAGCTTCCATGATGGTATTGGGCAGGTTCTCTTCCAGTGAGGGAGTAACGAAAAGGTCGACTGCATTGTAAACATCTACCAGTTCATGCTCGTTACTCACGTAGTTGAGTGGATATACTTTAAAAGGAAGCAACGGCTTGAGTTGTTCCGATTGCTTGCCAAAAACGACTACACTTAGAGAATCTTTCAGTTCAGGATGCTTCTCAGCCAGTAATTTACACGATTCAATCAGATAATCGATGCCTTTCCGCTTATCCGTGATTTTGGCCGAACCGAAAAGAATCAGTTTTCCGTTTTGGGGTAAATGGCATTTGCTGCGTGCCTCTTTCTTGTTTCTGGGTTTAAATAGATTGGTGTTAATGGGGTTAGGTATACTGATTACCGTTTCTCCTGTCAGCAAAGCACTCTTTTCAGCTTGTCCCTTCAGCCATTGGCTACAAGTGACGAAGGTAATGGGTGCTTCTTTGTAGAGTTGTTGTTTTTTACGGAAGATACGGTTGGACAGATCTTTCTTACTTCCCCCTCCATACAGGTATGGACAGTGGTTACACTCCTGATGGTAGTTGGTACACTCACGGGCGTGATGGCAGATGCCTGTACAGGGCCACATATCGTGCATGGTCCACACTACCGGTTTACCGGATTTCAGAATCTTCCGGATATCGTTCAGTGACAACATTCCCTGATTCACCCAATGCAGGTGGATGACATCTGCCTGCTGAAACTCCGGCAGGCTTGTAATGTCTGTGCCTGTATTGGCTATATCGACTGCGAAAAGATTGTTCTTCTTAAAGCGGTTGGCTTTCCAGATGACAATGCGTTCCCACACAAACCTCCATACTTGCCACCAGTTACGTTGCAGACCTACTACGCTGATCTGGTCGGTTTGCTTGTCGCGCACCAACATTTTGGCTTTGATACCGTTGTTTTTCAACGATTCCATCAAGCGGCTTGCTGCGACGGCCGCTCCGCCCAAACGTTCGGAAGTATTGATTATTAAAACTCTCATTCGATCGAAATGTTTTGGCAAAAGTAGTGGTTTTCGGTGAGAAACCGTACAAAGTCACATATTATTTGTACTTTTGCGGCACTTATAGATAAGGAGATATACGTATGAAAAAGGTTGTTTTTTTAGGATTAGGCTATATCGGACTTCCTACTGCTGCCGTGGCCGCCGGACATGGTTATGAAGTTGTAGGTGTGGATGTTAATCCTTCGGTAGTAGAAACCATCAATCAGGGTAAAATACATATTGTGGAACCGGAACTGGATCAGATTGTAAAAGAGGTGGTGCGAACAGGTAATCTCCGTGCCGTTTCGAAACCTGAGCAGGCAGATGCTTTTTTTGTGGTAGTGCCTACCCCTTTCAAACAAAACCACCGTGCAGATATCACCTATGTGGAATCGGCTACCCGCTCCGTAATTCCTTATCTGAGAGAAGGAAACTTGTTTGTTATCGAGTCCACTTCACCGGTATTTACGACCGAACGTATGGCTGAAGTCATTTATAAAGAGCGTCCGGAACTGAAAGACAAAATATACATAGCCTATTGTCCCGAACGTGTATTGCCGGGTAATACGCTTTATGAACTGGTTCATAACGATCGGGTGATCGGTGGCGTCAATCCCGAGTCGACCGCTAAAGCCATAGAGTTTTATTCTGCCTTTGTACAGGGTAAACTCCACCCGACGAATGCTCGTACGGCAGAAATGTGTAAGTTGACCGAGAACTCTTCGCGCGACTCTCAGATTGCGTTTGCCAACGAATTGTCCATGATTTGTGACAAAGCGGGTATCAACGTCTGGGAACTGATAGAATTGGCTAACAAACATCCGCGTGTGAACATCCTGCAACCCGGCTGCGGAGTGGGAGGACACTGTATAGCCGTAGATCCCTGGTTTATTGTTTCGGACTATCCCGAACAGGCACAAATCATCAAACGTGCCCGTGAGACGAACGATTATAAAGCTGATTGGTGTGCCAACAAAGTAATGGAAGCTTGTCAGCAATTTGTCGAGAAGAACGATCGTGAACCGGTAGTGGCTTGCATGGGACTTGCCTTTAAACCCAATATTGATGATTTGCGTGAATCTCCTGCTAAATATATTGCTTCCCGCATTGTATCTGAGTCGCGTGCAGAAGTGCTGATTGTAGAACCCAATGTCGCTTCACATGCCAGTTTCCATCTGACTGACTATCGGGAGGCTTATCAGAAAGCGGATATCGTGGTATGGCTGGTACGTCACACTCCGTTTGTGGAGTTGCCCCGTGAAGAAAGTAAATTGGAGTTGGACTTCTGCGGAGTAAGAAAGTAGAAAGAGAACTGGCATATCGCCTTAATGAACCATCGTAAATAGTCTGATCGCATAATGAAAAAGATATTACTTGTTTTCGGTACCCGTCCTGAGGCCATTAAGATGGCCCCGTTGGTGAAAGCCTTGCAAAGAGATACTGAACACTTTGAAACGAAAGTGTGTGTGACGGCACAACATCGTCAGATGTTGGACCAGGTACTTGAAGTGTTCGACATCATTCCTGACTACGATCTGAATATTATGGCACCCAACCAGGACTTGTACGACATCACCACTAAAGTTCTTCTGGGCCTGCGCGATGTGCTGAAAGATTTCTGTCCGGATACGGTGCTGGTACACGGAGATACCACTACGTCGATGGCCGCTTCACTGGCTGCATTCTATCGGCAGGTTGCCGTGGGACATGTTGAGGCCGGTTTGCGTACCTATGATATGCTGTCTCCCTGGCCGGAAGAGATGAATCGTCAGGTGACCGACCGTATTTGTACCTACTATTTTGCTCCTACCGGGAAATCGAAACAGAATCTGTTACAGGAAAACATCGACGCAAAGAAGATATTTGTTACCGGTAATACGGTTATCGATGCTTTGTTGATGGCTGTTGACATTATTTCGAAGAAGCCGGGAATCAAAGAAAAGTTGCATCAGGAACTTCGTGACAAAGGTTACGAAGTGGGACAACGTGAATATATTCTGGTTACCGGGCATCGTCGTGAGAACTTCGGGGAAGGATTTTTACATATTTGTAAAGCGATTAGAGAATTAGCCGCGTTGCATCCCGAGATGGATATTGTATATCCGGTACATCTGAACCCGAATGTACAGAAACCCGTATACGAACTTCTGTCAGGAGTAGACAATGTATATCTTATTTCGCCGTTGGATTATCTGCCGTTTATTTACGCTATGCAGCACTCCACTTTGCTGCTGACCGATAGCGGTGGAGTACAAGAGGAGGCTCCTTCACTTGGCAAGCCGGTGTTGGTGATGCGAAATACCACGGAACGTCCGGAAGCAGTAGAGGCGGGAACTGTAAAACTGGTGGGGACGGATGCTGAGGCGATTGTCAGTAATGTGACTGAGCTGCTCCGTAATAAGGAGTTATACCGTCGTATGTCCGAAACACATAATCCTTATGGTGACGGGCATGCTTGTGAACGCATCCTGTCGGTATTAACCCGTTAAAGCTCACATGATTCGTTTATAGGCTGTACGGGCAAGAGGAAGAGGGGAAGTTTATTCCCCTTTCAGTTCCGTGCTGTTGTCCTTGTAGGCAGCAAATCCTTTGATTCTTACTCGTTCTTTCTTTTCCATATCCGGCATTCCGTTACCCAATTGTTTCAGGTTTTCTTTAATAGTATTGTGGGTAGTGAAAAAACTGTCCAGCAGGTCGGTGAAACTTTTTTCCGGCTCCTCTTCTTCGGGAGCGAAGAGCATATGGCATTTACTGTGGATACCAAATGTTTTTTCATCCTCGTCCAGCGCATAGACAGTAGTCACTAATGAGTTCATATTGACTGCATTGATAATTTCTTTCAGATAGGGTAATGCCTGATTGTCGATACTGATGGACGCCCACCAAGGATTCCATACAATGATTAACCGGAGACCGTCTTCGGCTGCGACAAGGAAATCGTCTCCCTGATACTTGAAGCTGATATGATTTTCTTCATTCACTTCCGGTTGGCAACCGAGCTGTTGAAGGATGCTCATGATCAGTGCGGAGGTAGTCATTTCCTCTGTCACTTCTTCCGTTTCGGCAGAGGCAGTGTCACCCGATGGCTTCGCACGTTTGTTCCGCTCGTGCAGGATACGTGATATCAGGAATACAATTGGCCATAACGCCAATGCGATGACTGCGATGAGAATGGTAAGATCGGTCATAGTAGTAGAGCTATTAAATGATTAATGTCTGCCTAAAGATAATCATTCTTTTTGGTCGTACTCCATTTTTACTGCATAAAAGTTCGGAAAGCTTGCAAATAACGTTCGCTGACCGTTTCAATGTTGATTTTCTTGCGGATGATTCGTTCCGACTCACGTCCCATAGAGGCACAACGTTCGGGAGAGGCAAACAGTTTGTTGAGCTTGTCACTCAAGCTGTCGGCATTGCCTTCTTTGAAGAAAAGTCCGTTCACTCCGTCCGTCACCAGGTCACGTTCGGTGCTGTCACATACCGAACAAACCACGGGCAGTCCGTAGGTCATGGCATCATTGATGGATAATCCTCCCATGCCCGCGAGTACATAGACAGTCGATTCATTCATATAGGCTCCCAGTTCTTTGGGACTGTATACTGCACCGATGAATCGAACCTGTTCTGTCAGATTCAGGTCGGCTGCCTGTTTTTTCAGGTTATCCAGCTCCGGTCCATCGCCTACCACTACCAGTTCCGCGTCCGGATGACTGGCAATAACCTTTGTAAATGCATCGATCAGCAGATCCACCCTTTTCCATTTCACTAATCGGCCGATGTGTAGCGCTCTTTTGGAGGAAGGAGGAAGAAGCGGGGGCGAGGTGAGTACGGCTTCTTTCTCCTTCAGTAAGGCATCTGTGTCCGTAGAGTTGTAAGTGACATGTATTTGCTCCTGCTTCACTCCATAGGAAGGAAGAATATCGTATGCAGCGGTCGAGTAATTCAGCGTTCCGGTAATGCGTGCGTAGCAGTATTTACGTATTTTCGCTGTCAGCCATTGTTTAAGATAAAAGCCGGTTCCGGTACTGACTAGCCGCATGTTTTCATCATACATCGGGTTTTCATGGAAATATTCTTTTATTTTCCCGTAGGGAGGGGTCTGGAAGGGAATTTCACGGATAACCAACCGTGTCCGGCACTCTTTCATAGCCTTTCTCAATCGGGGTTGAAAGAACACTTGCAGGAAATAGGGCCATCCCATTATCAGAATATCCGGTTTCTCTTCACGTACTATTTCCGGCAGGGAGGGATAGGCGCTTTTTCCGTAGAATGCTTTCTTCTCAATGGCGGTGAGGTGCCTGTATGTTCCTCCTTCTACCATTTTTACACCTTTACCGATAGTGGCATTTCCTTTTTGAGGAGTGATAACGGTGATTTCCACTCCTTTGTTATGAAGTTTGTTGAGCATGGCATTCAGATAATGGGGCATGCCGCCGAATGTATAGAGTACTTTCATTACTATATTATTTTCTGAAGTAAATTTTGAAACTTTTTGCCGAATTCGTTCCAGCTATGTGCATTGAGGAACCGGTTGTAACCGGCTATATCTGTTGCTTCGTTTGCTTTGCCAACGAGTTCCTGTATATCATCGAACGTATGGAAAGTATATACGTTAAGCAAGGGTTCGGCGGCGTAGTCCCTGAAAGAGCCTACAGCCGGTCCGATGACTTTGGCTCCGAATGAGAGAGAGTCCATCAGTATGCCGGAACTTAAGATAGACTCGGCAGCATAAGGTACCAGTACGAAACGTGATCTGCGGATCTCTTGTTTTAGCTCTTCGAAAGGAATACTACGGTCCTCTATGCTGATCATCTCATTACTTTCTTTGCGTAGTTCTTCCAGGAGTTCCTGCGAACTGCATTTCCCGATGATTTTAGTCTTCAGTTTTAATGAATGCTGAGTAGCAAAACGTACGAATTCCGGTACCCCTTTGTATCGGGAGATATTTCCCCAGATCAGCAGGTCGGTTTCCGGTGGTTGAGGGATGTATTCTTCTATCCGGTTTTTAGTAGGGTGATGCAAGAATACCGTTTTGGCTACAGCCTTCGGATATTGATCCTGAACCACTTTGATACCTTCTGTAGCATGTGTCACTATCAAATCGGCTTTGCGGAGGAGCAGATGTATCAATAACTTTTTCGACCATCGGTGTTTCATCACATGGGGCTGCTTATTGTGCAAGAACCAGATGATCTTCTTATGGTGGCATTTAATTTTGAAAAGAAGCCAGATAGCAGCAAGAGTCTGCAACATTCCATATTTGTAGTCGGGTACATTCTCCGGCCAATGAAAGATATAAGCATCGCTATCTGCTTTTCTTGGGATGAGGCTGAATAACGGATTCTTGTGCGGGGGATTGGCAATTGTGATTCCGTTCTGTTGCAGTGCATGGATGAAGTCGCTGATATACGGATTAACGCGTATATCACCTTTGTTGATAGAGTATGGATATATCGTGACCTTCATTGTGTTCTCCTATTTAATTAATCCATGTTTACGGAAAGTTTCCATCCACAGTGGTCCTACCTGTTCTATGTCATATCTGTTTTTCCGCTTTTGAGCTTTGTAGGCTATCTGGCAACGGAGTGTGTCATCTTGTGCCAACCGTAGAATGGTTTCTGCATATTGTTCATAATTGTTGTCGGGAATAATGAATCCGTCTATGCCGTCATCTATCATGTCATAGATCGCATTGAAAGAATTGAATCCGATAGGAATCACCCCCAGTGACATTGCTTCTGTAAATACGGTGGGTAGTCCTTCTATGACGGAAGTCAGACAAAGAATCCGGGCACGGTCTATATAGGGGATCGACATCTGATGGCCGGTCAGGCAGACCCGTTTCAATTTTTTCTCGGCAATAATTTGCCGGCACGTGCCGAATTGGGGACCATCTCCTACAAGGGTGAGTTTCCAGTCCGGCAGTTTATCCTGAACCATACCCCATATCTTTAGTAATTTGGGTAATGCCTTTTCGGTTGCCATTCTGCCAACAAAGATGATTTCTTTGTCCTTCTCCTCAATCGGGATGTTACTATGCACAGGTTTTATGGCATTAGGGATGGCAGATAACTTCCATGCGTCTTTTTTGCCTATAAGTTTCTTGAATTCGGGTATATAAGCGGGTGACAGCAGTACCACTTCGTCGAGCGTGTCGTATGCCGAACGGTTTTGATGGCTGACCACTTTTTTTAATAAGCTGATGTAGAGTTGTGGCAGCATCCACTGAAAAAGTTTCTTGGGTCCATGCACGTCTTTGAACCGGAGTGTAGATAACTCGTATTGTTTTAACTGTGTCGTATGGCTGGGACAGTTGTGGATCATCGTGCATATTTTGATTCCGGGATTTCTTTTTTTGATTTCGAGGTAATATTTGCGTGTATCTCCGGTGATGACATGGGAGTAATCGAGAATCACGTCTATCTGTTTGTCGATAATGAAGCGACAGATTGCTTCGATGTTGCGGGGAGTATAGAATTGAGAATAATGATCGGGCAACAGGAGGCCGTTCTCAAATTCGCTGTCAGCCAGTTCCAGGTACGAAAAGTAAAGCTTACTGTCCACTCCGTGTGCAGTCAGCCATTCGGTCAGTTGCGCATAGAACCAATAAAAGCTATTGGCACGATGAGGAAATGCTTTGGTTTGTTGGATCAGGATGTTCATGACTTATTTTAGGAGTTTTTTCCGGATAAATTGTACACTTTCAAAAAAGATCACCGATTTGCCGATCCACATGATGAACACATAAAGGCTTACGGCTATTCCTATTTTAAGAATCAGCAATACATATAGGTTATGGAAGCCGATCGTGAGGAAATAGCTGGTTCCTATGACTCCTCCGGAGATCAGTAGGTACGGAGTGATATCTTTCATGACTTCCCATAGGGTGATGTGAATCTGCTTGTTTACGAAATAATGCCATATCAGCAGCCAGCCGACGTTGATAACCGTATAAATCACGGCCATGACGAGTATGCCTTGTGAGATAGTACAAAGAAGCATTGTGAGTTGAACCAGGCTCTGTGCAATGGTATTCCACATAAAAAGATTCGACTTTCCTTTACTGATCAGAAGATTGGAGTACATATAAGTAATGGGGACAAATGCTCCCCAGATGCAAAGAATCTGCATGATGGGTACACATGCCTGCCATTTGGCGGTGACGGCAATTACGATGAACTCGTTGGCTATCAATGCCAGTCCGAACATGGCCGGGAAAGAGATAAAGGCGGTGAAGCGCAACATCTTCCGAAATATATTTTTCTGTCGCATGGCATCGGAAGAGGTTTCGACCAGGACAGGCTGAGACACTCCGTTGATCATGTTACTGATCAGTGAGAAGCCCATATTGGTCCATTTGTTGGCCTGAGTATAGTAACCTACATCCTGACTGGTATAAAAGCGTCCCAGCAGAACAGAAAATATGTTATCATTGATGTAATGAAATACATTGGTGATAAGCAGTTTACTGCTGAACGGAAGCATCTCCCTGATAGGTTTGAAATTGAACGAAAAAGTAGGACGCCACGGAGAAAAGTACCATAACAGCGCATTAGCGATGAAAATATAGGTGATTTGCTGTACGGCCAGCCCCCAGAAAGCCATTCCATTGTATGCCATGACAATTCCTATGGTGCCTGAACACAATAGTGCGGTAATGGTTGCTTTCGCTTTTTCTTTCACCATTAGTTTTTTAAATAATACCGCATTGTGGGCAGTTCCGCAACTTGAAATCAGAAAACCCAGGAAAAGGAAGCGGGATAGAGGAATAAGTTGTGGAGTCTTATAGAATGCTGCGATAAACGGGGCACAAAAAAAGAGCAGCAGGTAAAGCGATGCACCCATTAGAAAACTGAACCAGAACACCGCATTGTAGTCTTCATGACGGAACGTCTGCTTATTGGCCAAAGCGGCCGTAAATCCGCTCTCTTGTATAGAGTTGGCTACGGCGGTAAATATAGCCAGCATACCAATCATACCGTAGTCTGTCGAATCCAGCATACGGGTGATGATAATTCCGAACAGCAGGTTCAGTAATTGCTGGATGCCATTGCTGAATCCACCCCAGAATAATCCTTTGGCTGTTTTCTCTTTTAGCGACTGTTCTGCCATATTATATTTCCACCCCTGACCGTTATAAAAATAAAGGGTGTATCCGGTCTCCTTTCATAGAGTCCTGAATACACCCTTACTTTAGTTATTTATTTCACTTCACTTCCCGGCTTCACTTCCCGTCCGGGCATAACAACGACCAGGCTGCCGTCATTATTTTCGGCACTCAGGATCATACCTTCGCTGACGATGCCTTTCAGTTTTCGTGGAGCCAGATTGGCGATGAAGCAAACTTGCTTGCCTACTAGCTCTTCCGGTTTGTAATGTTGTGCAATGCCGCTGACGATGGTGCGTGTTTCCAGTCCGTCGTCTATTTTAAACTGTAATAATTTGTCGGCCTTAGGCACTTTCTGACATTCGAGAACAGTACCTACGCGAATATCGAGTTTCATGAAGTCGTCAAATTCGATATTGGCGCGGATCGGTTTGGCTTTGTAATTAGCCTCTTCGTTTGCTTTCTTTGTATCGAGCAACTTTTGTACTTGTGCTTCAATTGTGGCATCTTCTATCTTTTCGAACAATAATTCCGGCTTATTCAGCTGATGTCCGGCAGGAAGCAGGTCGTTCCGTCCCAGTTCTGCCCAGTCGAAGCTATCCATGTTCAGCATCTGGCGTAAGCGTTCCGAACTGAACGGAAGGAATGGTTCGAAAGCGATAGCCAGGTTGGCTACCAGTTGCAGAGATATATTCAGGATAGTACCTACACGTTCCATATCCGTCTTTGCCAGTTTCCAGGGTTCTGTATCGGCCAGGTATTTGTTTCCGATACGAGCCAGATTCATGGCTTCTTTCTGTGCATCACGGAACTTGAATACATTGAGCAGCTTTTCTACTTCGGCTTTAACATCGGAGAATTCTTTCAGTGTCTCTTTGTCATAATCTGTAAGTTCGCCCGCAGCGGGTACTTTACCTTCGAAGTACTTCTGTGTCAATACCATCGCACGGTTCACAAAGTTACCGTAGACCGCTACCAATTCGTTGTTATTGCGTGCCTGGAAGTCTTTCCAGGTAAAGTCGTTGTCCTTGGTTTCGGGTGCATTGGCTGTCAATACATAACGCAATACGTCCTGTTTCCCGGGGAAGTCTTCCAGATACTCGTGTAACCACACTGCCCAGTTGCGTGAAGTGGATATTTTGTCTCCTTCCAGATTCAGAAATTCGTTGCTCGGTACATTATCCGGCAAGATATAGCTGCCTTCAGCTTTCAGCATAGCCGGAAATACGATGCAGTGGAATACGATATTATCTTTTCCGATAAAGTGAACCAGACGGGTTTCGGGATCTTTCCACCAGGTTTCCCATGAATCGGGAAGCAGTTCTTTTGTATTGGATATGTAACCGATTGGTGCATCGAACCATACGTAGAGAACTTTACCTTCGGCACCCTCTACCGGAACAGGAATCCCCCAGTCGAGGTCACGGCTGACTGCACGCGGCTGCAAACCCATATCGAGCCAGCTTTTGCACTGTCCGTACACGTTCGGACGCCATTCTTTGTGTTCTTCCAATATCCACTGGCGCAGCCATGTTTCATGTTTGTCAAGTGGCAGATACCAGTGTTTGGTTTCTTTCATGACCGGTTTGCTTCCGCTGATGGCACTTTTCGGATTAATCAGGTCAGTGGGCGACAGTGAAGTTCCGCACTTTTCGCATTGGTCACCATAGGCACCTTCCGAATGACAGTGAGGACATTCACCGGTGATGTAGCGGTCGGCCAGAAACTGGTGTGCTTCTTCATCATAATATTGTTCCGAAGTTTTTTCGATAAACTCTCCTTTTTCGTATAGCTTCTTGAAGAAGTCTGAAGCCAGTTCGTGGTGTGTTTTGGACGATGTACGGCTGTATACGTCAAACGAGATACCGAATTCTTCGAATGATTTCTTAATCAGGAAGTGATAGCGGTCTACTACATCCTGCGGAGTGATACCTTCCTTTTTGGCACGGATGGTGATGGGTACCCCATGTTCGTCGGAACCTCCGATGAAAAGTACATCTTCTTTTTTCAGTCGCAGATAGCGGACATAGATGTCTGCCGGTACATATACACCGGCCAAATGGCCGATATGGACGGGGCCGTTCGCATACGGCAGTGCCGATGTGACGGTAGTTCTTTTAAAGTTCTTTTCCATTGATATATTGCGTGTATTTATTGTTATCTACTTGGGAACGTGCAAAGATAACGACTTTCTGAGGAATTCTTTATAAATAAGATGGATGATTTGAATAATAACCCCATACTCTTCGTTAAATTCAATGCAGAGTATGGGGCTGTTATATGAAGAAGAAAAGCTGTTAGGGAAGTTGGTCCAGTAGTTCTTTGATGTTGTATCGTATTAATCTGTCCTCTGTCGTTTTGGCATAGATAAATCCGAACTTTTTGTCGATGGAAAATATAGAGATAAGTTGATCTAATTCTATTTTATATAAATAATTCCCTTCCCAATCAAATATATCGATCCTCGATTTCAGGTTGTCCGGGTCGTTGTTATCTCTGGCAAGCAGCCATATATCTTGATTGTCGCATTGAATGTCTGTATAATGTTCCCGGGGTTCGTTTATTGTTTTTTTCCAGTCAGGTTCTGCGCCTTCCGTATATATTTGTTTGGTTTTTCCGGTTGGAATATCGACAATGGATAACATACCGAAAGCTCTGTAGATCGTTGCCAGTTTTTGGCAGTCGTTCCTTAAAACCGGATATTTATCAAAAAGTATATGGTCTATTGCAGGATCTTTCATGATTTCAGGGAAATTGGTCGTGTAAAAACTGTGTAATATGCTGTCCTGCCGGTAATCATATACTTCGAAGAAGTCATTGATCGTATCTTTCGGATGCATGATGAAGCTTCTGTTAATCAGAAAGACGGAATCTCCTAACAGGTAAGATGTACCTGCTTTGATAAAACTCTTTCTGCCTTTCGGAGCATCGTACTTGAATTTCTCGTCATAGATGGTTTCATGCGCCGCCAACGATTTGTTGATATTCAGGCGGGCAGTGAATGTTTGGTAAGAATGCATGGTAATCTGTACCTGCCCGTCTTTTTTTCTCCATTGTGATATGCCACTGGGGCCAGCTATTTCGTTCGGTCCTCCTCCTATTTTTTGGCATGATCCTAAGAATCGCAATTGGGGCAGGCTGTATGCATGAATAATGTTTTCTTCTCCATTTTTACCCAGAATCAAGAAAGTATCTGCCACAAGAATATCCGCAATGCCCATTGGGTCAATAATGGCGGGCTCGTGGGTTAAAGTGAGTGTTGGAGGGGTGTTTTGTGGAATAAGTTTTGTAATTGGTGGCTCTGTAGCTACATTCGATCGACATGCTCCTAAACAGAGGGCTAAACTAATGCATCCGGTGGCTAATTGTTTGATTTTCATTTCTTTTAAGTATTAGTGTAGGCATTGTAAGCATTTACCTTTAATATATCCGAAGATCGGCTTGTAATACACTATTTTGCCGCATTCTCTGATACCTCCGCTTTGGCTCTCTAAGCATTCATGATGTGGGACGTTATCCCACTCCCAAGTAAATTTGCGGTAACACTCCACTTCAAGCCATTCATTGCAAGGAATCTCTGCTTGAGCGAGAGCTTCGATATTCTGTAATTTGATGTCTGAATCAATTGGTTTACTTTGATTCCATCCATAATAGGATAGTCCAATAAAAGCTATCACAATGATAGTTCCTACGATCTTCTTTTTCATAATGTTTATCGATTTAAAGGTTTTTATTTACAAATATAGTTTATGTTTGTTACTTATTGAAGAAAGCAGTGTTAATATATCACAATCGTTCATTGGAAATTCACTGTATTGGCTAGGCTCTTTCATACTCCGCCTTCCTCTCATACAAAAAACGCGTTTCGATCTTCCATCTTCCACCCGCTGTTTTAAGGGATGTTTCAGAATTAACAATTTGGAAAACAAATAGATATATCCAATCTCTTATCCGTTTATCTCTCTAAAAGCATTTTATTTCCCTTACTATTTTTAGTACAAATGGTCGGATCTTTATTTCAGCCCGACTATGCGGGCTGGGATAAAGAGTTGTATTATAAATAGCACACTGTTCTTTTCAAAACGTTAAAGAATCGGAAGTAAACTTGTTTTTGTCGGTAGTCGGAGTTCATCTTAGCTGCCAAGATGTGCATCTTGCGTGCCAAGATGTGTATCTTCAACGCTAAGATGAAGAAAAACGTGTGGAGGAATCTACATCACATCCGGTAATCACACAATTATCGGAATGACAAAGGAACAGAGTAACATAGAATAGATTTTAAGTTGTTGATTATTAACGAAAAAAAGCTCTGTGCTACTCCGTGTTACTCTGTGGTGAAAAGTGGCTTATGGTGTGGATGGAATCAACTTATTAGGGTAATCGACTTAAGAGTTCTTGGGTATTGTATCGGATCAGTTCGTCATCTGTCGTTACAGCATACATGTATCCGTATTTGTTATCGAGCGCAAACATCAGAATGGGTTGATCCAGATTTATTTTGTGTAAATAGTTTCCATCCCAATCATATATTTCAAGCTTGGAATAAAGATGTGATGGATCTGTATGATCTGTTGTCATCGCCCAAATATATTTTTCGTCGCATTGAAGCTTTGAATAGTGCTCTTTTGGAGCTCCTATCGCTTTTTCCCAATTGGGCTTTTCACCACCTGTGTACAAAATCTTCACTTTTCCCGTTGTGATGTCAACGATATTTATGATGTTAAATAGTCGATATGCTATGGCAAGTTTCCGACAATCGCTTCTGATGGCTTGTCTTGTACTCCAGAATGCGGAACCACCATTGATGTTTTTTACGATATCTGGAAAATCGGAGGCATAAAAACTGCGCACTATTTTATCTTGTCGGTAATCATAAACTTCGAACAGGTCATTGGATTCTTCTTCTGCGGAGCGCATGCCTGGATTTTCGTTCAGTAATAAGATAGAGTCTCCCAATAAATAGGTGATAGAAGAGCGCCGGAAACTTTCCTGTCCTACCGATTTCTGGTAAGTATATTTTTCATCGTACACAGTTTGGCGCTCTGCCAGTGATTGGGTCAGGTTCAGTAAGGCTGTAAACTTTTGATAGGAACGCATGACTGTGCAGATCTCACCTTTCTTTTTAAAAGATTGTGTGAAAGGAGCAGGATATACAATTTCGTTGGGGCCTCCTCCCATTTTCTGGCATGCACCTGCAAATCGGAGCGTAGGTAAACTATATACATTGAGTATATCTTCTTTGTCTGGTTGAAGAATCATTAAAAAAGTATCTGCAATAGCTATATCTCCTATTCCTATTTCATCGATTTCCGTTAGTGAATCGTGGGTTAGAGATAATTCTGGGACAGAATTGGTGATGATGATTTCTGTCACATCCTTTTTTGAAGATGACTGGTTGCAAGATAAAAATATGAGGCATATAATGCCCGAATATATAATGCTTGTTTTCATAAGAATCACTTTAATTGCGTTTGATACATCTTAAACATTCTCCTTCAACGGCTACGATGTAAGGCTCGTAATTGGAGATGTTTCCGCATTCTCTGACTCCTCCCATTGTGCTTTCTTCGCAGGTGTTATATGGTCTTGCAGATAGTTGATGTGAGAATGCGGACTCTGGATAGCAATATTGTTTCGCCCATTCTACGCAATTGCCATCTTCACCGGCGGCTATTGCTTCCAGATTTTGTAACTGCATATTGGTTAAAACCGGTTGCTTATGATTCCAGGCGTACAATGCTGTGCATGCTATAATTATAGTTACTACAGCTTTGGATAAAGTTTGTTTCATACTATTTTTATTAAAGGTTATTATTTGCAAATATAGTTTATATTTACTTCTTATTTTAAAAAAAACAGTGCCAATATACGTGTTTATTAAAAATTTTATCTTTTTGGGCTTGTGTGTCTATTTTTTTTTGTGTATTTAGCCTCGGGTTTCGTGGTTTGTGTAAAATGCTTGTTGCTTATGAGGGCTATATTTATTTTTGTATGTATCCTGCTTTTTGTATCTTGTCAAAATTCTGATAAATCTCGGATTGCTCATATGATTGATGAGTGGGATGGAAAGGAAATTATTTATTCTTCACCCTCGAGATAAAAAAGAGATGGTTCATCTTTTGGAGTATAATGATTTTTCGTATCCTGTGTGTCTTGATATAAAAGGCTCTTTCGATAAAATAAATAAAATCCCATCCAATTTGGCTTTTCAAACTTTTCTACTTGATAATAGAAATAAAGTGATTGCTATCGGAAACCCGATTCATAATCCTAATGTGAGGACTCTGTATTTAAACTTGATTTTATCTGATAGTATATGTGAAAGTCGAGATTTGATTCAGACGAAAATAAGCTTACCCGAAACGATTGATATGGGAGTCTTCGATTGGAGTGAAGAAAAAGAAGCAATGTTGATTATAAAAAATCTTGGAGTGGTTTCCTTGGCGGTTGAAAATATAGTTACTTCTTGTGGTTGTACTTCGGTAGAATATAGTCGGAGGCCTGTCTCCGTGAAAGATAGCTTGGTGATTAAAATAAAGTATAAAGCTGAATCTCCGGGATATTTTAATAAAGATATTGCTATTTATTGTAATGTCCCGTCATCTCCTGTTTATGTGAAATTATCAGGGAAAGCTCAATAACTCTAAAGGAACATCTTGGTTATGTAATATCTTTGGTATAAGAATATTAGGTGATATTATATGTTCTTTACCTCGTCCCGCATACCTGGGCCCATTGTCCCGCATATACGGGACGAGATACAGAACAGACTATTTCCGTTAAAGATAGTAAGAAAGATGAAATGCTTTCAAGGACATAAATGGATAAGAAAGCAATCCTATCTTACTGCTTTTCAGACTTCTATTACCGATTTACCTTCTAAAACAGAGGGTGGAAGATGGAAGATAGGGGTGGAAGATAAATGGCTTTAAAAACAGTATCTTCCATCGGATATATTTCTGTAAATCAGTTGTCTGCAGCTCAGAAGGTGTAAGATGGAAGATCGAAAGGCGAAAAGTGGTTCTTCTTCAAATTTGGTGGTAAGTTTTCTTTTACTCATGGAATCTAATTCAGTTTTCGGAAGTGTAAGCCCTCTTTTATAGTTGACAAAAAAGCAAGTATCCCGGCTTTCTCCCGAAGAGTCCATCCGTGAGGTGAAGAAGCTAATCTTAGACTAAACCATCTGAAAATCAATATCTTTAAAAAGTAAGATTTCTGTCCTCAAAAGCTTTGTTTTAACACAGAGTTAAAGCTTGTTCTTTGGATGTGAATAAGAAGTTCTTTAAATGCAAAAGACTTGTTATTTGCGCACAAAAACCTGACAACCTGCAAAAGACGTTAACAATGTTAATTGAAGAAAGGTATAAGGATGAAGATACCGGTTCAGACGGTGTAAACTCACTTTCGAAACTTGAGCTATCTTATTCAGCCAGTGTCTGTTTTTTCTTATTAAAGCAAGCAAAAAGGACAATTGTCAACTTGAAAATAAAGAAATAAAGAATTTACCACCAAATTTGAAGAAGAACCGTTTTTTGTATGGAAGCACAAAAACGATGATGCCAATTTTTCTGCCAGGATAAAAAAGGCTGTATTTTCTCCGGATAATTGCAAAAAACGATATATCTTTGGAAGAGATCATTTTATTAACCTTAAAAGACTAAAGACTGATTCCTGATGAAGCATTTTACCGGCATATTATTTTTACTTCTTCTCTGTTTCTCTTGCACCCCGGTACATGATGCGCCATTGGAGCAGGCTCTCACATTGGCGGGAGACAATCGGAAGGAACTTCAACAAGTATTAGGGCATTACGAAGGTGATTCGTTGAAACATAAAGCTGCCTGCTTTTTGATTGAAAATATGATTGGTAAAGGAACTATCCGTTATTTGCTTCGGGAGAGTGATAGTTGTTATATACGACAAGAACCCGAGCCGGACTTAACGTGTATAACAGCCGACTATTTGATAGAAAACATAGATCTGGCTTTTGAAGTCTGGCAAAAGTATCCTTGGTGCAAGCAATTATCTTTTAGAGAGTTTTGTCGGAATATATTGCCTTATCGGTTAAAACAGGAGCCTTTGGACCGATGGCGTTCTTACTATTATACACGTTATAAAATGACGGTCGACTCGTTGGCACGAGCAGGGGCTACCATGAGAGAGATTGTTTTCTTCTTTAACTCACGGCATGGAAAGAAATATCTTCATGATGCTGCCAAAATACCGGGGGACTTCTCTATCGAGTTGATAGAAAAGCTGGGAGGGGGCACCTGTGATCATCTGGCGTTGAATGCTGTACAGTTGATGCGTGCTGTCGGTATCCCCCTGAATCTTGATATTCTTCCATACCATGGCAAAGTGAATGGAGGACATGCTTATAACAGCTTTACCGATGAAAATGGAAAATTTTTCTATTTTTCTCCTTATGAGCGCGAACCGGAACGGAATCAATGGATTGCTCCTTTGATACAGCGTGTCTGCTATGAACGTCAGCCAGAGCCGAAAATAGGGCGTAACCGTTGGAATGCACAATTGGTCAATCGTTTACTGAAAGAGGTAACTGCCGAATATTATTTGTCCGACAGTGTCCGGTTACCTGTACATACATCGGATACGGTGGCTTATATAGCTACTTTTAACCGTGGAGCTTTCAAAGTAGTGTCGCAGGGAAGAGTAGAAAGCAACAGTGTGCTGCATCGTGTGTTACCTTACGGATTACTTTATTTTCAGATGGCGGATAAGAAAGGAAAGTTGGTTCCGACAGGGAGTCCGTTTGTGATGACTCCGGATAGCATTCACTTCATTACTCCGATCCGGCAGACCACTGTGCTGAATGGTATTCTTACGTATGATGTAAAGCGGGTTTTAGAGTTGGGTGATGAAGCATATACTTTGTATTATTGGAAAGACGGCTGGCAACCGGTTAAAGAAGTGACTTCTAAAGATTCTCGTACGCTCGACTTTGGAGAGGTACCTGTCCGGTCTTTGTTTCTTGTATGTGGAAATACTTATATGGGGCGTATGCAGCGTCCTTTCTTGTTGGAGGATGGAAAGCCGGTGTATTATTGACAGATGAGGCTTTTGCTAATATCTGTTTTTTATGAGATATATAAGGATAGTAGTGGAAAAAACAGTCATTTTCTGATAATATTGCCAGTGCGGAGATCTTCTTGCTTTGTATCTTTTAGGTGAGATTTGTTTGTCGGTTGTTTCTAAAACAATATATTTGTGAATGAATAATCGTATAATATGCAATCTATGATTACAACTCAGTTACTCCGTCCCCAGAGCATTGTCGTAGTGGGGGCTTCGAACAATACACATAAGCCGGGCGGCGCTATTCTGAAGAATCTGATTAACGGTGGTTATCAGGGAGAACTGCGGGCTGTCAACCCCAAAGAAACAGAAGTGCAGGGAGTGCCTTCCTTTGCCGATGCAAAGGAGTTACCCGATACAGATCTTGCTATTCTTGCTATTCCTGCAGTTCTTTGTCCGGAGGTGGTGGAAACACTGGCCGCAGAGAAGCAGACGCGGGCTTTCATAATTCTTTCGGCCGGATTTGGAGAAGAAACGCAGGAAGGCGCTTTATTGGAAGAGCGCATTCTTGAAGCTGTTAATAAATATGGAGCGTCATTAATTGGCCCGAATTGCATCGGATTAATGAATACCTGGCATCACAGTGTGTTTACGCAACCCATTCCCAATCTGAATCCCCATGGAGTAGATCTAATTTCCAGTTCCGGCGCTACTGCGGTGTTTATTCTTGAATCGGCAGTGACAAAAGGACTTCAGTTTAATTCTGTGTGGTCGGTGGGTAATGCTAAGCAAATAGGTGTAGAAGATGTATTGCAATATATGGACGAAAATTTTGATGTCCGGAAAGACTCCAAGATCAAGTTGATTTATATAGAAAGCATCAAGAATCCGGATCGTCTGCTGTTCCATGCCTCTTCATTGATTCGTAAGGGTTGTAAAATCGCGGCTATTAAAGCAGGGAGTTCGGAGAGCGGAAGTCGCGCTGCATCATCTCATACGGGAGCTATAGCCAGTTCTGATTCAGCTGTGGAAGCTTTGTTTCGTAAAGCCGGTATAGTGCGATGCTATTCGCGGGGTGAATTGACAACCGTCGGTTGTATTTTTACTTTGCCTGAGTTAAAAGGAAAGAATTTCGCTATTGTCACTCATGCTGGTGGACCGGGGGTGATGCTGACTGATGCTCTTTCGAAAGGTGGACTCAATGTACCTAAACTGGAGGGTCCGGTCGCTGAAGAGTTGAAGAGCAAGCTTTTTCCCGGGGCTTCCGTAGGCAATCCGATTGATATTTTGGCAACCGGAACCCCCGAGCACTTAAGTATTGCCATTGATTATTGTGAAGAAAAGTTCGAAAACATAGATGCGATTCTCGCCATATTCGGCACACCGGGGTTAGTGACTATGTTTGAGACTTATGAGGTATTGCATCAAAAGATGCTGACTTGTAAAAAGCCACTTTTCACGGTTCTTCCTTCTGTGCGTACGGCCGGTGAAGAGGTTGCCTTTTTTTTAGAGAAAGGTCATGTCAACTTTGCTGATGAAGTGATGTTGGGAACTGCTTTGTCACGTATCATAAATGCTCCAAAACCTGCTGTTCCGGAAATTGAACTTTTTGGTGTAGATGTACCCCGCATTCGTAGGATTATTGATTCTATTCCGCAGAACGGCTATATCGAACCCCATTATGTTCAGGCGTTGCTTCATTCTGCCGGTATTCCGGTAGTCGAAGAATTTGTATCGGGTAATAAAGACGAAGTACTTGCTTTCGCGCGACGCTGTGGATTTCCGGTGGTGGCCAAGGTTGTGGGGCCGGTGCATAAATCGGATGTAGGAGGAGTGGTACTCAATATTAAAGGTGAACAGCATTTGGCGTTTGAGTTTGACCGCATGATGCAGATACCTGAGGCACGTGCTATCATGGTGCAGCCTATGCTGAAGGGAACGGAGTTGTTTATCGGGGCTAAATATGAAGAAAAGTTCGGGCACGTGGTGCTCTGTGGACTGGGTGGCATCTTTGTGGAAGTTTTGAAAGATGTTTCGTCCGGTTTGGCTCCTTTATCTTATGAAGAGGCTTATTCGATGATTCATTCCCTCAGGGCCTATAAAATAATACAGGGAACTCGTGGGCAAAAAGGAGTAAACGAGGATAAATTTGCAGAAATTATTGTACGCTTATCCACACTGCTTCGTTTTGCGACAGAAATCAAAGAAATGGATATAAATCCGTTGCTGGCAACAGAAAAGGAGGTTGTTGCCGTTGATGCCCGTATTCGCATAGAAAAATAAACATTACTTTCGGAATAAAAAAGAAGGATATCAGATGCAGTATTACACTTACTTCTGCGTTTATTAAAATGAGATGGACTTTAAACGCGAATTCTATATATGAAAAAGAAAAACGAACAATGGCTACGATACAGTAATCGGGCGCTTTCAGGATTACTTATGTTGTTTGGATTTGTGTCTTGTGACAATGGAGGTGGAGATATACCTGTAGAATATGGGATGCCTTCTGCTAAATATCGGGTGAAAGGCAAAGTGATTGATGCGGATACGCAGGAACCTGTACCGGGTATAGAAGTGGTCACCGGAGCTGTGCATACGGGCGATGGCAAAGAATGGCTCAGTTATCCGGATACGCTGATCACTGATAAAGATGGAGCCTTTGCTACTGAAAGGACGGAGTTTCCATCTAAAAAATATCGTTTTATCGTTCGCGATGTGGATGGTGATGCCAATGGTACTTATTCTAAGGATAGTGTCGAGGTAGAAGCCGGTGGATTTACAGGTGGCAGCCATTGGTACCGTGGAGAAACAAGTATTGATAAAACAATTGAAATCAAGAAGGAGACAGCAAAAGACAATGAAAAATAATTCTGGACGATTGTCACTTCGCAAACGCCTGGGGTTGGAAATAGCCTTAAAGATAAGAAATAACCTCAGGGAATTGCATCCGTTGCGTCAACTTTTCTGGGAATGTACATTACAGTGTAACTTGGCTTGTAAGCATTGTGGCAGTGATTGTCGAAAAATGTCGGAGCAGAAGGATATGCCTGCAGCGGATTTTCTTCAAGTCGTAGATTCGATTACGCCGCACGTCAATCCTAATGAGGTTAATATCATCATAACCGGAGGTGAACCGCTGATGCGGGATGATCTTGAAGAGGTGGGGATGGCTCTTTATCGCAAAGGTTATCCATGGGGGATTGTGTCCAATGGGTTGTATTTGACCCGCGAACGGCTCGATAGTCTGATGGCTGCCGGCCTGCATGCTGTTACGATCAGTCTGGATGGATTTGCGGAGGAACATAACTGGTTGCGTGGCAATCCGGATAGTTATGAAAAAGCATTGGAAGCTATCAAGATGTTAGTGCATGAACCGGAATTGACATGGGATGTCGTGACTTGTGTCAATCGGAAAAACTACTCTTATCTGGAAGAGCTGAAAGCCTATCTGTACACTATAGGAGTACGTAATTGGCGTATTTTTACTATTTTTCCGGTAGGGCGTGCAGCCAATCATCCGGAATTCCAGCTAACAGACGAGGAGTTTACCGGAGTCCTGGAATTCATTAAGAAGGTACGGAAAGAGGGGCGTGTCCACTTGAGTTATGGTTGTGAAGGTTTTCTCGGTAAATATGAAAGTGAAGTACGTGATCATTTTTATTCCTGTAATGCAGGTATCAGTGTAGCTTCTGTTCTGGCAGATGGTTCGATCTCGTCGTGTCCCAGTATTCGCAGTAATTTCCATCAGGGCAATATTTATGAAGATGATTTTATGGAAGTGTGGGAAAAACGTTTTCAGGTATTTCGTAATCGTGAGTGGGCCCGTAAGGGAGAGTGTGCTGATTGTAGCTTTTTCCGTTATTGTGAGGGCAATGGTATGCATTTGCACAATGACAATGGAGACCTCTTGTTTTGTCATCAGAAAAGGATTGTAGAACTTTAAGAGACTATTTAGGACTATTTTTTCATAGATTGGGATAATTATTCTATTTTTCGGACTCCATTTGGCCTATATTTGTAGAGTTGTAATCCTTTCACTCCATCATGAAGAATACATTCTGCGTTTTAACCTGTTTTTTCATTACAATCTTTTGCCAGGCGCAATCGGTTGAAGAACATTATTATTTTAAGAACCTGAGTATCCGAAACGGTTTGTCACAGAATACGGTTAATGCGATTCTGCAGGATCGGAAGGGGTTCATGTGGCTTGGTACCAAAGATGGCTTGAACAGGTATGACGGATTGTCTTTTCGTAAGTTTAAGCATGATGCTGCTAATCCACGCAGCATTGGAAACAGTTTTATCACTTCGCTTTACGAAGATTTCAATGGTAACATTTGGGTCGGTACTGATGCAGGAGTATATATTTACTATCCTGAGAAGGAGGCTTTTGAGGAATTCGATTGCCAGAGCTTGGAGAAGACAAGGATAGAACGTTCTGTTTCAATGATTGCAGGGGATAAGCACGGCAGGGTTTGGATAGCTGTGGAGGCTCAGGGAATGTTCTGTTACGATGCTCGTCAAAAACTACTTCGCAATTATCCGTTAAGTGAGATTTCTTCCAATATCAAATGTTTTACTTTCGATAGCGGTGGAACTCTTTGGCTCGGATTTTATGGTGACGGTCTTTATTACTCCAAAGATAATCTGGCAACTGTGCATCCTTATGGATCGCCAGAAGATGGTAAAAGAGAATTTGAAGGAGGAGTAATCACCAAAATAGTTCAAGGAAACTATAATTGTTTGTATATTGGTTCTGTGAAGGAAGGTGTGAGTGAGTTGAATCTGACTTCGGGGCAAGTGCGTAACCTGTTGGCTATCGATGAGAGTGGTGAATCTATTTTTTGTCGTGATCTGCTGCCATATTCTGATAATGAATTGTGGATAGGGACTGAGTCCGGGATTTATATTTATAATTTGCGTACAGCGCAATTCATTCATTTACGTGCTTCTCTTTATGACTCTTATTCTTTGTCAGACAATGCTATCTATGCTTTATATAAAGATCGTGAAGAAGGGCTCTGGATCGGTTCTTATTTCGGAGGAGTGGATTATTATCCCAGACAATATACCTATTTTGCAAAATATTATCCTAAGAATATAGCGAATAGTCTGCATGGTAAGCGGGTACGTGAATTCTGTCGGGCGGATGACGGTACTTTGTGGATAGGAACGGAAGACGGCGGATTAAATCACTTTAATCCGAAAACGAAAGAATTCCACTTTTTTGAGCCAAGTGCCGGATTTACTAATATCCATGGTTTGTGCATGGATGGCAGTCATTTGTGGGTGGGAACATTCTCTAAAGGACTTCGGGTGATTGATACACGGACGGGAGCGGTTCTGAGGACGTATACGGAAGGTCATACTTCACATTCGTTGAACGATAATAGCATTTTCTCTATTTGTCGGACTTCTGCCGGAGAAATTTATCTGGGTACACTGTTTGGTTTACTGCGTTACAACCGTACTCAGGATAATTTTGACCGCATTCCGGAGTTGAATGGTAAGTTTGTTTATGATATTAAAGAAGATTCTTATGGAAATCTTTGGTTGGCAACTTATGCCAATGGAGCTTATTGTTATGACGTAAGTGCACGAAGATGGAAAAACTATGTATTTGATGCCGAGGATGAAAAGAGTCTGCCATATGATAAAGTGCTGAGTGTTTTTGAGGACTCGTATCGCCAAATATGGCTAACTACACAAGGTGGGGGATTTTGCCTATTTCATCCTGATACGGAAACATTTACACGCTATGGACTGAAAGATGGACTTCCCAATGATGTGGTTTACCAGATTGTGGAAGATGATGATCGTTTTTTGTGGCTTACTACAAATAATGGGTTGGTCCGTTTTGATCCCAAAACCATGGAAATGAAAGTATTCTCTACTGCTAATGGCTTACCGACCAACCAGTTTAATTACCGTTCGGGATTTAAAGATGAGGCCGGTAACATTTATTTGGGTAGTATTAACGGATTTGTAGCATTTGATCCCCGAACTTTCGCTGAAAACAGGCAGGTGCCGGCAGTAGCTATTACTGATTTCTTGCTGTTTAATAAAGAGGTGCCGGTTGGAGAAACCGATTCACCCTTGAAGAGCAGTATTACGTTTTCTGACAAAGTGGTACTCACTGCCGATCAAAATTCTTTTTCTTTTCGTATCGCTGCTCTAAGTTATCAGGCTCCAAGGATGAATAAACTGATGTATAAGCTTGAGGGCTTTGACGAAGGCTGGTTGACAATAGGAGAAAGCCCTTTGGTGACTTATTCCAATTTAGGCTATGGCGATTATGTGTTTAAAGTAAAGGCCTCTAATAGTGACGGAGTGTGGAATGAACAGGAGACTTCACTTCATCTTTCTATTCTTCCTCCATTCTACTTGTCCGGATGGGCATATTGTTTCTATGTATTATTTTTCATGGGGTGTCTGGTCTGTGTCATCTTCTACTTTAAAAGACGGAATTATCGGAAGCAACATCGTCAAATGGAAATGCTTGAACAAGAGAAAGAACGGGAAGTCTATCATGCTAAGATTGATTTCTTTACCAACGTTGCTCACGAAATACGAACTCCGCTGACCCTGATTAAAGGTCCTTTGGAAAATATTATCCTGAAAAAGAAAGTGGATTCGGAAACGAAAGAGGATTTGTATATCATGAAGCAGAATACGGAGCGTTTGTTGAATCTTACCAATCAGTTGTTGGATTTTCGAAAGACAGAAACACGGGGATTCCGGTTGAACTTTACTGAATGTGACGTTGTTGCAGTGCTTCGTGAAACCTATCTCCGTTTTACTTCTTTGGCCAAGCAAAAAGGATTGGATTTTATATTAGAACTTCCACAGGAGTGCTTTATGGCGGATATCAATCAGGAAGCTTTGACAAAAATAATCAGTAACTTGCTGAATAATGGAGTGAAATATGCCTCTACTTATCTCCGGATTTCTTTGGAAACAGACGAAAAAGTATTTCACATACGAACTTTTAATGATGGGGCGATGATTCCTGATACAATGAAAGAGGAAATTTTTAAACCTTTCGTACGGTTGGATAAAGAAGATGAAGTAACTACCGGAACAGGTATCGGGTTGGCCCTATCACGTTCTTTGGCAGAATTACATCAAGGTAGTCTGATGATGGAAAAGGGTGAAGAGGTGAATTGCTTTTGCTTGACCTTGCCGGTGAATCAAGATTCTACAATTACTCTCTCGGCTGAAAACGTATCACAGGTTGAGGAGAACTCTTGTGGATGGGAACAGGAAGAAACCGATACGAAAGAAAAGAAACCGATGATTCTAGTGGTAGAAGATAATCCGGATATGTTAGCTTTTGTCAGGAAGCAACTTACAACGGAGTATTCGGTTCTAACTGCTATGAATGGAATTGAAGCACTTGCTGCTTTAGATAATCATTATGTTAATCTGGTGGTGAGTGATGTAATGATGCCTCAGATGGATGGTTTTGAACTGTGTAAAACTATTAAGTCAGATTTGAGTTATAGTCATATTCCCGTTGTACTGCTAACTGCCAAGACTAATATTCAATCGAAAATCGAAGGATTGGAACTGGGGGCTGATGCTTATATTGAAAAGCCTTTCTCTGTGGAATATCTGCTCGCAAATATTTCCAGCCTGATTCATAATCGTGAAAAGTTACGTCAGACTTTTGCGAAGTCACCCTTTGTGGCAGCCAATACGATGGCTTTGACCAAAGCCGATGAAGAGTTTATATGGAAGTTGAATGATATTATTCAGGTTAATCTGCATAATCCGGAGTTCAGCATGGAAGATATGGCAGATGCATTGAAGATGAGTCGATCCAGCTTCTATCGAAAAATTAAAGGTGTATTGGACTTAAGCCCGAATGAGTACCTCCGTTTGGAACGCTTAAAGCAAGCGGCACAATTACTGAAAGAGGGCAAGAGTCGTGTCAATGAAATTTGTTATACAGTGGGATTTAATTCGCCTTCTTATTTCTCTAAATGTTTCTTGAAACAATTCGGGGTACTTCCAAAGGACTTTATAGGGTAATGCTAAAAAAAGGTCGGATATTGTTATGAATCTATATGTTTAGGACATTTTTGTCATTAATTGGGTTATTTGTTTTATAAAAGAACTGCCGGTTAGGGTAACTTTGTCATCATCATTCGACAAATAGAAATTACTAAAATGAAAAGACCCTTATGAAAATGATTTTAAAGACAATGGTGTGTCTGGCAGTAGCTTTTTCCGGAACTGCAGGGGCAGCTAATTATTCTCCGGAAAAGTCACAAGCTTCTCTGGCACTTAAAGTCCCGGGGAATCCGGCTGTGGAATATCCGCTTACTCTCAGTAAACTATCGGATAGTTATTTCGATTATGAGTGGAAAGCAAAAGAGAAAATACCGGTAACTATCTTTCAGCAGATATCAACTGTGGATGATAAACAGCAGGTAACGGTGGTTCTGACGGCTATGGAAGATGTGTACTTTAATTTTGAAGAGCGAATCAGAACGGATTTTCGTCATGATGATTGCCAGTTTTATTTGCCAGGTTTCTGGTATCGTCGTAATTTACGTTCACCTAAAGAGGCTCCATCGTTTCATACTTCCGATAGCTGGGTAGTGCGTGAAGATAGATTGAGCACGCCTTTGACCGGTATTTTTGATGAAAAACAAAAGAAATACATGACTGTGGTCCGCCGGGCAGAATATATTCAGGACGCTTTGAGTACTCATAAGGAAGGTGAGGTGATTCTTTCGGGAACTACTTCACTCGGTTTCACCGGATTTGAAAATCTGGATGGAACGGCTGCTTTGGCATTTGGTTTTCCGTATAAAGAGGCTCCAAAAACCTATATTCGTAAACTTACACTTGCACCTTCAGTCACTGCTTTCCAACTATTAAAGAAAGGAGAGAGTATTTCACTAACTTGGGAAATTCATGAAGGAAAAGGGGAGGATTTTGCCGAGTTTGTAAGTCATACTTGGGAATATTGCTATGATACTTTTCAACCGAAACCTGTGGAAACGGATTATACTCCTGATTATACTAAAGAGATTCTTAGCCATTTTTTTATTGAGAGTTTTGTAGGTGATCGTCCTCTGAACTATAATTCAGGGGTACATATGCGTACTGATGATTGCCAAAATACAGGTTCGGCAGAGGTTGGTTTTGTGGGACGAGTTTTGCTGAACGCATTTAATGCCTGGGAATATGGCTGGAAGAATAATCGGGCTGATTTAAAAGAGAATGCAGCGAAAGTCTTTGATACTTATTTGGTGAATGGGTTTTCTCCTGCAGGTTTTTTCAAAGAGTTCGTTGACTACCGTACCGGCTATGAGGAGACGGTATTTAGCATTCGACGTCAGTCCGAAGGTATTTATGCTATATTTCATTATCTGGATTTTGAGAAAAGAAACGGACGTAAACATCCTGAGTGGGAAGCGAAGGTACGTAAAATGCTTGATGTATTCCTGCAGTTGCAAAATCCGGAAGGAAGTTTTCCCCGTAAATTTAAGGATGATCTTTCTATTGTAGATAAGAGTGGCGGAAGTACGCCATCGGCTACTCTGCCTTTAGTGATGGGGTATAAATATTTCAAGGATAAACGTTATCTGGAAAGTGCTAAACGGACCGCCGAATATCTGGAGAAAGAATTAATCTCTAAATCGGATTATTTTTCGTCTACTCTTGATGCAAACTGTGAGGATAAAGAGGCCTCTTTATATGCGGCTACAGCTACTTATTATTTAGCTTTGGTAAGTCAGGGCAAAGAACGTGAACACTATACGGGATTGACAAAAAAAGCAGCTTATTTTGCTTTGTCATGGTATTATTTGTGGGATGTACCTTTTGCGCCCGGACAGATGTTGGGAGATATTGGGCTCAAGACACGCGGATGGGGCAATGTATCTGTGGAAAATAATCACATCGATGTGTTTATCTTTGAATTTGCTTCTATACTAAATTGGCTTTCCAAAGAGTATAGCGAACCTCGTTTCTCACAGTTTGCCGAAGTAATCAGTACTTCAATGCGTCAGTTACTCCCTTATGAAGGGCATCTGTGTGGAGTGGCTAAGTGCGGATATTATCCTGAGGTAGTGCAACATACCAATTGGGATTATGGCAAAAACGGGAAAGGATATTATAATGATATATTTGCTCCGGGTTGGACAGTAGCTTCTTTATGGGAACTATTTTCACCGGGACGTGCAGAACAGTTTTTTCGGAAATAAAGAGTAATAAGTGAAACGATCAGAGGCCGGTAACGTTCTATTAGGAATATTACCGGTCTTCTGTATCTAAAAATAAAAATTCTTCTATAGGGAGATTTTTCTATAAACCATCTTGTTATTGTTTCAGTTTGGCGAACATTACAATATTATTGTCATTGTCATTTAACGTCTTGATCAAGTTCTGTACCTTTTTCTTTTTATCTGCGGTCAGTCCTTTTTTGTTTACTTCTTTCTCCAGTATCTCTTTCAATGCCATAGGCTCCATATTAGTGACATAATATCCATTGTTGAACGAAGGATAGATCGTCTGACTCGAGGTACTGATAAAATCGTTGTAAAGCCGCACATAATTGCCATGCAATGTTTTTTTGTCAACCATGTAATAAGCCGGTTTAGAGCCGGAGAATGTACTTTCGTCTATTTGTATTGGGAAAGAGACATCACCGATGAAATATTTAGGGATTTCATAATATGCATGCCAGGGGATTTTATCATTTGAAGGATACTTGACGGTGAAACGTCCTTCCAGTTTGTTGCTGGCGGCATTATAATGGTAGAGGGTATCTACACTTGGTTGTGGCATGATTTTCATTAACATCACATCGTAGGCAGCTGTGTTATTCCCCATTGACACTTCGTTACTGAAGTCTTGTGGCATGGCAAGGCTTCCCGGTGCTACAAAGTTTTTACGTTTACCCTTTAAATCTTGTGTCCAGACTACTGCCGGCCATTTAGGGAATGGCAGGACTGTGACTGTGACTTCTGACTTAGCTGTGTTTACCCGGAATTTTCCTTTAGGAACTCTCAGGCACAGGGGGATAGGATCCAATGCATTACCTTTCAAGTCGAATACCAATATCTTGCTGCTTTGCCAGGGTAGGATATAGATGCGATTATTGGCTTCGTCCAGTTGTTCGGCATAAGTGTTTAGATATTCATTCGGGCCTTGTCCATAAGATCCGATATTGGTGATAAATTTACCTGTCCGGTCGAATAGTTTATAAGGAGTTTGTTTGTTATTGCTCACTAAAATATATTTTTCTCCGACGGTTGTTCGTATCCAGCCGCCAATAAGTGCTTCGTCCCGATTGTCTAATTTTACAATCTGTAATTCTTCTGTTAACTGGCTCAATGGGAAGTTTACAGTATCTTTTAGTGCCTTCAGATCGCAACTGATTAGCGGACCGTTAGGGGTATTTGTTAGTTTGGCAACAGCAGGCGATTTGGTAAATGGATCGTTTTCACCGGTTGTAAAAGCAAAAGCAGGCAATAGACAACAGATTGCCAAACTGTGATAGATCATTCTTGTTTTCATAAGCATAAATAATTAGATGAATAATCAAACGCGTTTTGTAACAGCAAAATTAGATATTAAGGTAAGAGAAGGCAAAAAAACAGGCGGACAAGAATGATTGTATGAATATGGTTTAAATTGTTGTTTTATAAATGGTTATGTAAATATAGCCTCTTCGGATAGGCGGACAAATACTATCCGAAGTTTTGAAGAATGGCATCCAGGCTGAGAGTTTCGTCAGAAATATGCATCTTTTCTGTTTTAATTCGGTATTTGCGTTTGGTTATGGCCGCTTTGCTGACGCAATAGATATCCGATAGATCTTGTATGTTCACGTTAATCTTTACCAGGCAACAAAAGCAGATATCTTTTTCATTGAGTTGCGGATAATCTTCTTGCAGACGATCAACAAAATTATTAAATGCGTCATTTACCGCTTGCTTTACTTCACACCATTCTGCATCGCTTACAGTAATTTTCTTCCTATTCGGATTGTCATCTGTAGAGTTCTCGATGTGGAGAGAAGGAAGTTTCTGAAAGAAAGAAATATGACGGAACAAAGCTTCACGCATCTCGCTTTCTTTGTTGCGCATGATGATCTCTTTTTCGCGCAGTGCACTTAATTCGGCTTCTTTATGTAATAGTTCATTTTCATGTTGTAGCCGACGAGCTTCCTCTCCGGCCTGTTCTGCTTGTAGCCTTCGTTCCGATACTAGTCTTTTTTTCTTTTCCTGATGATAGAAAAAGAGTATTAGTAGAGCTATAAGTAATAAAATAACTGCTATTCCCATCATCCACAGCTCTTTTTCTTGTTGGGTAAGGCGTAGTTGATAGAGTTCGTTCTGGAGCTTTACTTCATTATATTTTCTGGTGGTTTCTTTTGCTTTGAGGTTTGATGTGAGGTCTTTATATAGTATATCTTCTGTTTTAGCCAGATAATATGCCTGTTCCGGTTGCTGGGTCGCATTTGTCAGCTGGTATAAACGTGAGGTAGCCTCAATGGCGATATAGGGTGAAGTAGAGGTAGCTGCCTGTTTATAATAATATCCGGCCGAGTCCAATTGATGCAGGGACTGGAATATTTGGCCTCGGATCAATTGGTAGTAAGGTATATCATAGCGATTGCGACGATACAGGCGGAGGTTTTGCACAGATTCCAGTGCCTTGTCGAAGTCTTGCTGTCCTAGATAATAGTTTACGATGTCTTCGGCTATGGTGTAAGTTAGATAATGATATTCTTTGGAAGGAGCAAACCATTCCAACATTTTGTAATACCCTTCTATGACTTCATCGGTCTTTCCCATTTTTCTTAATATTTCCAATTGGGTCCGATGATCATAAAATAAAGAAAGAGTGTCATTAGAAGGGTTATTCAGGGCCAACACCTTATTAGCCAATTTTAGTGCTTCTGGATACTTTTTTTGATTGAAATAGGTGAATTTTTGTATGTTATAGTAATATCTTTGTTGGGTGGGAGTCATATACTCTGTTTTGTCCCGAAGCTCCCAGGTAGAATGTAAAATAGAATCCGGCTGATCTTTATAAAAGAAACTATTGGCCTGTTCCAGTTGGGCTTGCAACCATTGGGCAGTATCTCCAACATGTAGGAAAAGTGGGATACAGACTTTTAATAGTGAATCTTTGGGCTTTTGGGTTTTCCACAATGTGGCTTTATACAATTGAAAGCAGTATTCTGCCCGTTGTTTGTCATTCAGGTGATTGGGGGACTGTATTTGTTGAAGATAAAATAGCATACTGTCTGTAGAAATACCTTCCATTTCTACAGACTTCTTGAGTAAAGTCTGAGTTGAATCTTTACATCCGGTCACACAAGATAGTAAAGCTAAACAGAGTATAATAAGAAAGCTCTTTTTCATAATGCTTTTATTCTTGACATTACCCGGCCCAATTTTCCCGATCTAAATTCCGATAACTGATTGCCTCTGCCAAATGGTTGGGTTGTATTTGTTCGCTTTCTTCCAAATCAGCTATTGTGCGGGATACTTTTAAGATACGATCATAGGCACGGGCTGAAAGATTCAGGCGTTCCATGGCATTCTTTAGCAGTAATAGCCCTTTCGTGTCAGGTTGTGCAAAAGAAGAAAGTTGCTTGCTGGTCATCTGGGCATTACAATAAGTTCCCGGATAGCCGGAAAATCTTTCTTCCTGTTTCTGGCGGGCTTTGATTACCCTTTGGCGAATGGCAGCGCTGGATTCTCCCTGTTGCCGGTCTGAAATCTTTTCAAATGGTACGGGAACTATTTCAATTTGGATATCTATTCGGTCCAGCAGGGGGCCGGATATTTTATTCAGGTATTTTTGTACTTGTCCCGGATTGCAGACACATGGTTTTGTCGGGTGATTGTAGTAGCCACAAGGGCACGGATTCATGGAGGCTACCAACATGAAGCTGGCCGGATAGTCAATAGTGTTTTTCACTCGTGAAATGGTTATACGCCGGTCTTCAAGGGGTTGACGCAATACTTCGAGCACGCTACGATTAAATTCCGGGAGTTCATCCAGGAAGAGTACCCCGTTATGTGCCAGGCTGATCTCTCCCGGTTGTGGGAAACTGCCTCCTCCTACCATCGCTACTTGTGAGATGGTGTGATGCGGGTCCCTGAAAGGCCGCTGAGATATCAGAGAGGAATTGCGTCCTAATTTACCAGCGACCGAATGTATTTTGGTTGTTTCAAGGCTTTCTCCTAAGGATAAGGGGGGAAGTATGGAAGGTAATCTTTTGGCCATCATTGATTTACCACTTCCGGGGGCTCCTACCATAATTAAATTGTGTCCTCCTGCCGCCGCTACCTCAAGTGCCCGTTTAACGTTCTCTTGGCCTTTTACATCTGCAAAATCGTATTCAAAATCACTCTGACACGCATAAAATTCTTCACGGGTATTGACTGTGGTTGGTGTCAGTTCACGTTTACCATTGATGAACTCAATTACTTCCTGTATATTATTTACTCCATATACTGACAGATTATTGACTACCGCCGCTTCCCGTGCATTTTGTGAAGGTACGATTAATCCGTCAAATCCCTCTTCGCGTGCTTTGATGGCTATAGGTAAGGCTCCTTTGATGGGTTGGATAGTTCCGTCAAGACTTAATTCACCCATCATCATGTAACGTGATAGCTTCTGGCATGAGATTGTTTCGCCGGCTGCAAGCATGCCAATGGCCAGGGGGAGATCATAGGATGAACCCTCTTTGCGAATATCTGCCGGAGCCATATTAATGACTATATTGCTGGTTGGCATTTTGTAGCCGGTCACTTGTAAGGCAGACAGAATGCGCTGATGGCTTTCTTTAACGGCTGAATCAGGAAGACCTACCATGTAGAACATGCATCCTCGTGAACTGTTGACTTCTATTGTAATGAGGGTTGCTTCAATGCCTTGTACAGCCGCTCCGAATACTTTTATTAGCACGTGTTTTCAATGATTTTAGGTTAGTAACTCGGTTTAGCGGATAGATTTCCCTGGTTTTTTCTCTTCCGTTTTTAGTAATTCTTTCAGCTTATCGGTAAGCGCTTCTCCCTGGATATCTCTTGCTAGAATTTTGCCGGTGGGAGAGAGCAGTATATTAGTAGGAAGCGTCAGTATGGCATATTGTTTGGCTGTTTCCGAACTAAGTCCTGTAAAATCACATACTTGATCCCAGCTCAAAGTATCCTTCTTAATGGCTGTTTCCCATGCTTCTCTATCTATGTCGAGTGATATTCCCAACATTGCGAAATTTTTGTTTTTCTTATATTCCTTATTCAGTCTTTTTAATTCTGCATTGGCTTCAGGTTGCGGATCACACCATGAAGCCCAGAAATTAAGCAGGAGATATCTATTTCTGAATCTCTCGGCAGAACGTGATAATTTCTCGCCTTTTTCATTGGGTAGACTAAAGTAAGGAGCAGATTTCCCGACAGTCACTTTTTCCAATTGATCGATGTAGTCGCTGATATTCTCGATATACGGGCGGTCGAGGAGTGCACCTGTCATAGCCTCAGTTATTTCTTTTATTTTGATATAGTCCGGTTGCGGAGTCTGTACAAAGTATTTATCCAGCAGATAAACACTTGCCAATGAAGAGTTGTGTTGGCGGATAAATGTTTCGGCCTTCTCCTGCATCATTTTGTCTGATGCACTGCCTAAGCCTCTTTGTTCTTTCATAAAAAGGCTCAAACTCGTATTTGGTTCATTGCCATTTATGTCCAGATAGCTGAGATCATCAATATTTCCTTTGATCGTAATTTGATTTCCTTTATCCAAAAAAACAGGATACTCTACATGACCGTTTATCAGGAGTACGGCTGTAGTCAGTGTGTCAATTACTGTAGAATCGATATTGAGGTTGTAGCTGAACTTGCCTTTCTCTGCATAAATCGTATCTATACGATCGTACAAAGCATCTGTCCCATACAGGTAGAGTGTGTCATTAGTCAATCCCTTGATCTCGCCTTCCAGACTGATCCTGGAACTGTTGTTTTTGCATGCAAGTAAGCAAAATATGGTAATAAATAGAAGCCCTATCTTTCTCATTCTTCATTCTTTTTTGCGAAAGTAAGGGTTTTGTGGATAAAAAAAAAGAATTGTCCGTCATTTGTGTGACGGACAACTCTCTTTTTTATGTTTTGCTCAATGAAGTCTCGCTTATTTTACGATGCTCATGAAATCTGCATTCGTATAATATTTAGCGAACTCAAGATCTGTAGCAGCTTTCTTAGCCAGAGCCGGGTTTTTAGCTACAGCACTCTTCAAGCTGCTTGTCAGCATAGAAGTGTTGTTAGTTCTTGCACCCAGAACAGCCATCAGGTAGTCTGTGTAAGCATCCGGAGTTGCGATACCGGCCAATGTGTTTTTAGCTTTGTTGTAGTCCTTAGCAAGGATCTGTGCCAAAGCAGCACTGTTTGTTTTAGTATCACCAAATGCGTTAACTGCTCTTTCGTATTGTCCCTGAGCTACGTACAGGTTACCCAGTGTTTCGTTCAGTTCTTTTGCACCGGCAGCCTTGCCTAAGTAAGATTCAGCAGCAGCTTTGTCACCTTTAGCAAGAGCGATCAGACCTAAGTTCATGTTTACTTCAGGTGCAGATTTAATACTTTCTGCTTTCTTCACGTATGATTGAGCTTTGTCCAGATCACCTGCCTGATAAGCCAGTTTACCCAAGTTGTTGAATGCACGATAGTCATTCGGGAACTGCTGAGAAGCTTTAGTATAGATGTCAGCTTTCTTAGCCGGGTCGTTAGTCAGTGTAGCAGCGTACAGAATTTCCTCTACGTTCAACTGTTTCGGATCTGTTGCAGCCAGATTAGCGATTTCTTCGTCAGACTTACCGATGATTTCATAGTTCAAAGTCAAACGAGAACGACGCAACTGCGGCAAGATTTCGTCAGCCAAAGTTTTGTAAACAGAAGAGATGTTCTTAATTTCAGTTTCTCTTTGTTCAGGATCCTGATACATAGACAAAACGCGAAGGATCAATTCCTTATCCTGGATGTTTGATTTAGAAACCAGTTCTTGGAAACCTTCCCAGTCCTGTGCAGTATATTTAGCATCAACCGGAACTTCAATTTTAGCTTTCTTCAGGTCTTTGTTGATCAGTTTGGTTGTGTTACCTTCACGGTTTTCAGCCAACCCTGTATTCAACTTCACACCACCATCGGGAGAAGCGTAAGCAGAAATTTCGATATTGCTGATCTTCTTGTTTTCAGCATCGTTTACATTAGCAACTTCTTTGTTGAATTCCTTAGCAGTCTTCAATTCGCTTGAGCGGATGTTAGCCTGTTGGATAAGGAACATAATGTTAGCGTTGTGTGCTTCTTTGATGATACGTTGGAAAGCGTCGTCACCCAAAGCCGGATTAGCACTGCTCAAAGTGTTGTTAATCAATTCAGAAGTAGAGATCACACCGTCTGCGATTTTTACAGCAGGGATAGCGATTGTTTTCTTTCCGACTTTTGCGTTGAACTCAAGGTAAAGTTCAGATTTTGCCATTTCAGGAACGTAGTCGAATGTAGTTTTCATCGTGTAATTACCACCCATCTTGTAAGAGATAGTCTGGTCGTTACCTTCTACCTTTTCACCCTGGAATACGGCAGGCTGTCCTTTAACTTGTCCACCCTCCCATTTCAGAACCGGAGTTACTTCAACAACTGCGTTCTTTTTGAAATACTTTTCAGGGAACTTTCCGTTGATAGTCACAGGAACTTTACCACCTACAGCTTCCAGTACCTGAGGAGTCGTAGTGAAGTAATCAGATGACAGTGCACCCATTTTGTTGCTACATGATGACAATGCAACAACCAATGCCATAAGTAAAGGCAAATACAACTTCTTGATCATTTTAGGTATAAATTAAATGTTTGTAATTGAAATTTTGTCTATTCAATATGCATCTGTGGATTGCCCATAAATGCCACGCAAAGATATTAATTCTTATACATTTAGGCAAATACACTCTTAATTTTATTATAATTTAATGAAAACTATCGTGTTTACGGGTTGTTTAGCACTATTTTCCTTCTTAAACAACACCAAATCAGCCTCTATTGTTTACCGAAACGTTTTTTTTTCTTGTCGGTATTTGATGTTGCGTGGATGATGTTCTATGATTTCACTTCTCAACATATTGCGGTCGATGTGGGTGTAGATTTCGGTAGTCGAAATAGACTCATGCCCCAACATGCATTGGATAGCCCGCAGATTGGCGCCTCCTTCAAGTAAGTGTGTCGCAAAGGAGTGGCGGAATGTGTGCGGACTGATATTTTTGGTAATTCCCGCCATATCGGCCAGCTCTTTGATGAGATGAAAGATCATGATTCGTGATAAATGGGTACCTCGCCTGCTTAAAAATAGATAATCTTCATGATCTTTTTTTATATTGATCCGATTTCGATCCGGGAAATAAAGCTTTATTTCCCGGATCGCTTTGGGAGAGATAGGGACTAATCGTTGCTTGCTGCCCTTTCCTTCTACTTTAATGAAACCTTCGTCAAAGTACAAGTCTGATAGTTTTAGTCCGGTTAACTCGGAAACCCGTAATCCACAGCTGTAAAGCGTTTCCAGGATTGCCCGATTTCGTTGCCCTTCGTTCTTACTCAGGTCTATTGTCGAAATAATCCGGTCTATTTCTTCTACAGTCAGTACTTCCGGAAGTTTAAATCCGATTTTGGGACCTTCCAGCAATTCGCTGGGATCGGCTTCTATATAATCAGCTATAATCAAAAAGTGGAAAAAGGATTTAATACCTGAAATGATACGTGCCTGTGAACGGGCGTGGATACCAATATCATGTAATCCGGCAGCAAAGCGTTGAAGATCTGTCAGGCTGACTTCAAGTATCTCCACGCCTTCGGCTGATAGAAAACTTAGTAACTTCTCCAGGTCTGTCAAGTAAGCCTCCAGTGTGTTTTTGGATAAGGACTTTTCCAGTTTCAGATACTGTTGGTACTTTTTGATAATCAGCCCTTGCTCATCCTTCTTTTTTGTTTTTTCCTCTAATTTCATTTCTTTTTTCTACCTTTGCACCTTGAAATATTGTTCTCGAAGACAAAGGTATTAAAAATAGCAGGATTGTGTTATGAGGATACAAATTATTAATGGTCCCAATATTAATCTTTTGGGCAAGCGTGAACCTTCTATATATGGAAGCGTTACATTTGAAGAGTATTTGGCTGAACTTCGTAAAAAATATCCCGATGTGGAATTGGGCTATTTCCAGTCGAATGTTGAAGGGGAAATCATAGATATTATTCAGCAAACCGGATTCGATGTGGATGGGATCATATTGAACGCAGGAGCTTATACACACACTTCCATTGCTTTGCAGGACGCTATCCGCTCCGTAACCTCTCCTGTAATTGAAGTTCATATATCCAATGTTCATGCCCGTGAGCAGTTCCGCCATGTATCTATGATTGCTTGTGCTTGTAAAGGTGTTATTTGTGGATTTGGATTGAACTCATATCGTCTGGCACTCGAAGCTTTATTAGATAAATAGGTATAAATATAAATAGGTAGATAGATTATGTTGCTGAAACAGACTAAAATCGTAGCTTCCATCTCAGACAGACGTTGCGATGTAGATTTTATAAAAGAGTTGTTTGATGCAGGGATGAATGTGGTTCGTATGAACACAGCCCACGCCAGTCGTGAAGGTTTTGAGGCGTTGATTGCCAATGTGCGTGCCGTATCCAATCGCATTGCCATCCTTATGGATACCAAGGGACCGGAAGTGCGTACCACTGCCAATGCGGACCCCATACTTTATCAGATCGGTGAGAAAGTTAAAATCGTAGGAGATCCCGATCGTGAGACTACCCGTGAATGCATTGCCGTTTCATATCCGAATTTTGTGCATGACCTGAATGTAGGGGGGACTATTTTGATAGATGATGGTGACCTTGAATTGCGAGTTATTGATAAAACAACCGAATACTTACTTTGTGAAGTCCAGAACGAGGCAACTTTGGGGAGCCGTAAGAGTGTAAACGTTCCGGGTGTTCGTATCAATCTCCCCTCTTTAACCGAGAAAGATCGTAATAACATCCTTTATGCCATAGAGAAAGATATCGATTTCATTGCTCATTCTTTTGTGCGTAACCGCCAGGATGTGCTTGATATCCGTGGAATACTGGACGCTCACAATAGTGATATCCGCATTATTGCCAAGATCGAAAATCAGGAAGGTGTCGATAACATTGATGAGATCCTGGAAGTTGCCGATGGAGTAATGGTAGCTCGTGGTGACTTGGGTATTGAAGTACCGCAGGAACGTATTCCGGGAATTCAGCGTATGTTGATACGCAAATGTATCCTTGCCAAAAAACCGGTAATCGTGGCAACACAAATGTTGCATACGATGATTAATAATCCACGTCCGACTCGTGCGGAAGTAACCGATATTGCCAATGCAATCTATTACCGTACAGACGCTTTGATGTTGAGTGGTGAGACTGCCTATGGCAAATATCCTGTAGAGGCCGTGAAAACGATGACTAAGATTGCTGCACAGGCTGAGAAGGACAAGTTGGAGGAGAATGACATTCGCATTCCTTTGGACGAAAACAGTAATGATGTCACAGCTTTCCTTGCTAAACAAGCTGTAAAAGCAACTACTAAGCTAAAGATACGTGCCATCATTACGGATAGCTATCAGGGGCGTACTGCACGCAATTTAGCAGCTTTCCGTGGTAAATATCCGGTACTTGCAATTTGTTATAAGGAGAAGACTATGCGTCACCTTGCACTTTCTTATGGTGTGGAGGCGATTTATATGCCTGAACTAGCCAACGGGCAGGAGTACTATTTTGCGGCTCTGCGCCGTTTGTTGAAAGAAGGACGTTTGCATCCGACTGATATGGTGGGTTATCTGAGTAGCGGTAAAGCCGGAACGCAGACTTCTTTCCTCGAAATCAATGTCGTGGAAGATGCTTTGAAGCATGCCGGTGATAGTGTGTTGCCTAATAGCAACCGTTATTTATAAGAGACGAGATGAAAGAGACCGATCTTTTAGACGAATATATCTTGCAGCATATCGATGAGGAAGGTGAATACCTGAAATCTCTTTATCGGGATACGCATGTTAAACTCTTGCGTCCTCGTATGGCTTCCGGTCATCTGCAGGGGCGTATGTTGAAGATGTTTGTTCGTATGATACGGCCTCGCCAAATATTGGAAATAGGGACTTATAGTGGCTATTCCGCTCTCTGTCTGGCCGAGGGGCTTGAGGAGGGCGGAATGCTTCACACATTCGAGATTAATGATGAACAAGAAGACTTTACCCGTCCCTGGCTCGAAAACTCAGCTTATGCTGATAAAATTAAATTTTATATTGGGGATGCTCTCCGGTTAATACCTGCATTGGGCATTACGTTTGATCTTGCTTTTGTGGATGGTGACAAACGTAAGTATATTGAATATTATGAAATGACTCTTGCACATCTTTCTGTAGGAGGTTATATCATAGCTGATAACACTTTGTGGGATGGTCATGTGCTTGAAGAACCACATAGCAATGATCACCAGACGATCGGAATCAAGGCTTTCAATGAGTTGGTGGCACATGATGAACGGGTAGAAAAAGTAATTCTGCCTTTACGTGACGGGTTGACTATAATTCGTAAAAAGTAGAATGACTTTTCGTTGTTTGGGCTGTGATAAGTGATTGTAATAGTTGGCTGTCCATCTTCTTGTATTCGTTGATAATTGTTTTAAATCTTTTCTGTAGAGTCGGTTTATTTCAGACCGACATTTTATTTCAAAAGTGTATGTTTTCTTGTAACGTCTGCTTATGTGCTTTCCGTGAAGATCGTTTTTTGAATAATAATTCAATAATGAAAATTAAAAATAACATATTATTGGCCTATCAAACGATATATTTCTATAACTTTGTGTTCTATTGTAACAAGTACTAATTGCTTGTTTGATAAAATAATTACGTAGAAAAATTTATGGAAACAACGAGACAAAACAAGATATCACGTCTGTTACAGAAAGAACTCAGTGAGATTTTTCTGTTGCAGACTAAAGCTATGCCCGGTGTACTGGTATCAGTAAGCGCTGTACGTATCAGTCCCGACATGAGTATAGCTCGTGTATATCTTAGTATCTTCCCTTCTGAAAAGAGTGAAGAAATGGTAAAGAATATCAATAATAATATGAAGTCCATTCGTTTCGAACTCGGTACTCGTGTTCGTCATCAGTTACGTATCATTCCTGAATTGAAATTTTTCGTGGACGATTCGTTGGACTACATTGAAAAGATAGATGCTTTGTTGAAGTGAACCTCCCCTTCTACATAGCCCGGCGATATCTTTTCTCAAAGAAAAAGCACAATGCCATCAATATCATTTCTGCTATTTCTGTGTGTGGAGTGGCATTGGCTACGATGGCGATGGTGTGTACACTTTCCGTATTCAACGGTTTTCAGGATACAGTGGCCGATCTGTTTACTGTATTTGATCCGGAACTGAAAGTGACAATTGCCGAAGGGAAAGTTTTTGATGCACAGGACCCTCGTATTCAAGCTATCCGGCAGATGCCGGAAGTAGATGTGCTGACTGAAACACTTGAAGAGAATGCGATGGTACAATATAAGGACCGCCAGACGATGGCCGTCATAAAGGGAGTACAAAACAATTTTGAGCAGTTGACTGCGATAGATAGTATCCTTTATGGTGCAGGTGAGTTTTTGCTGAATGATTCTATTGTTGATTACGGAGTGATGGGAATAGAGCTTGTCTCTACATTGGGGACTGGAATCAGGTTTGTTGATCCGTTGCAGATATATATTCCTAAAAGGAGCGGAAAGGTTAATATGGCGAATCCGGCTGCTTCCTTTAATATGGATTATTTGTATTCGCCCGGTGTTGTGTTTGTGGTCAATCAGCAGAAATATGACGGACAGTATATTCTTACTTCGTTGGATTTTGCCCGACGTTTGCTTGACTATACTACCGAAGTGTCTGCAATAGAACTAAAGTTAAAACCGGGCTCTGATCTTTCCTTCGTCAAAGCAAAGATTAAGAAAGAACTGGGAGATGATTTTGTTATTCGTAACCGCTACGAACAACAGGAAGATGTATTTCGTATCATGGAGATAGAGAAACTGGTTTCATATTTGTTTCTCACTTTTATCTTAGTGATTGCCTGTTTTAATGTGATAGGTTCGTTGTCGATGCTTATTCTGGATAAAAAGGAAGATGTGGATACGCTTCGCAAGCTTGGAGCTAACGATCGGTTGGTTTCGCGTATTTTCCTTTTTGAAGGATGTATGATTTCCTTTTATGGAGCCATAATCGGAATTGTACTCGGATTGCTGTTGTGCTGGGTTCAGATGACGTACGGGATTATTTCATTGGGTGGAGGTAGTGCTGCAGGAAATTTTGTAGTTGATGCTTATCCGGTCAGTGTACATTTGTGGGATGTCATCGTGATATTTATTACCGTTTTTGCTGTCGGATTCTTGTCCGTCTGGTATCCGGTAAGGTATCTAAGTAAACGTTTACTAAAAATGTAGAGAACATTTTTATCGGCATAATTGTTCTATTAGTCGATTTCCATTTCTTATTTTTATAGAAATGTTTATTTTTGATTTATTAATGAAAATCATCATGTTTATATATAGTGTTAATAGTATCTCTGTGAAGAGAGAATTGTTATGTAAGTGTAATACCTCTCTATGAAAGAAAGTTTCGTTTTTCATAAAAAACTGATGATCGGCGCTGTTCTGTCCCAACGGGGAAGAGCAGCGCTACTTCATTTATAATGAAAGGAACAGTAAATAGAGTTTGATGTTTTTTCGTAGAAACTTTAGGGCATCGGAGATGTGGTGTTCCACTGTTCTTTCTGATATTTGTAGTCTTTCTGCAATTTCGCGATAAGAAAGTTCCTCATCCCTGCTTAAACGAAACACTTCCTGCTGCCGGGGAGGCAGCATTGAGATCAGTGCTGAGATATGTGTGCGCAGATTGGCTGCGTCCAATTCTTCTTCTATATCGTATGATTCTTCGACAGCTTCTATCACTGATAGTTGGTAGAAGGGTTCATTCAGATTCTTACGGGAACGGTTGAAAACAAGGTTGCGCATCGTGATAAATAAGTATCCGGCAAAATTTTGTTCTTCATCCAAAGCTTCCCGATTCTCCCAAATTTTAATAAAAACTTCTTGAACGATTTCTTCCACATCGACCGCAGAGGTGATGTAAAGTCGCGTAAAATTGTAAACCTTAGCCCAATAAGAGCGATAGAGGAATGCAAAGGCGGCTTTATCATTGCAGGTCTTTAGTTTAATAATTGCTTCTTTTTCGTTCATTAAGCGTTACGTTTGAATTACAAATATAGCATACTCAATTTATAAAACAGAAAAAAAGCCGAAAACATATAGGGGGGAATTTTATAAATAGTGTATTTATGGATAGATTTATAAATATAGCTTGGATTTTTGGAAAGAAATATAAAGAATATGAAGATTTCTAATAAATATGATAGGCTTGTCCGCAAATTGATTGCAGGTGAGTCTTCTTCGGAAGAAATGGAAGAGCTGGCACATTGGAATGTTGTGGAGACGAAAATGAAAAAACAATTCGATGCGGCAAAAAATATAGTGGAAAATGGTGCTATTGAAAGAAGGATCTGGGATAAGATTGACTCCAGATGCCAGGCTCCTGTTGAGCGTAGTCAGAAACTTCAACTCAGATATTGGAGGGTTGCACTAGCCGCATGTATTACGGCTTTATTGATTATCGGAGGTGGTATTTTCTTTTTTGATAAAGGGCATACAGCTTCACAGCGTATAATTGAGTATACTGAAGTTGTTTCTTCAAATAGCCGGTTGTATGTACTTCCCGACAGTTCAAAAGTCTGGATGCAGGCTGGGAGCCGTCTTCGTTTTTCACAGGATTTTATGAGTAACCGGGAAGTATGGCTGGAGGGAGTGTCTACTTTTGAAGTAACTAAGCGTAAAGGCCATAATTTTAAAGTATATATCGATCAGGCATTTGTCGAAGTCAAAGGAACGGTCTTTCGTGTGCAGTCTACCTGTCAGGATGGTGCGGAGGTGACTCTTTTTAGTGGAAAGGTTGACTTCAATGTGAAAGCTTCACAGAGAAAAGTTGAAATGAAACCTTTGCAGCAGATTGTTTTTCATCCCGAGAAAGATGAAGTGATATTAAAGAACATAGGTAATATCAGTTGGGATGAAGGGCGTTATAAATTTGTCGACATGCGCATGGATGATTTAATAGAAGCTATTCATGATATTTACCACATTCCGGTAGAACTCGATAGGAAAGTAGCTCGCAATGACTTGTTCACGGGTTATATGCGCTATGATGACCCTGCCTCTAAAGTCATCGAAAAGATTTGTATTAATATGAATTTGAAATTTAAAAAAGAAACACAGAAAATCATTATTTATAAATAATCGCTTTTATCAATCACTAATTAATCGTATAATCAAAAAATGAAAGACATGAGACTATGTTTTAGCGTCTGTAACAGGCGTTTTCTGACAGGCGTAATTATGTTTATGCTCCTGTATCCTATGTCCGTTTTTGCCGTGCAAGGACAGATAGCCGTGCAGGGAAAAGCAATGAGCATTAAACAGGCTATTCAAGTTATTGAGAAGAACAGTAAATATACGTTCTTCTACAAGGCGGCCGATTTGAGCAATGCAAAGATCCGTGACATCCATTGTGAAGGTTCCATAGAGGAAGTGCTGAATGTTTTGTTTAAAGATAGCGGTATCAGCTATGTTATCAAAGACAATGAGGTTATTCTGAAGAGTACCCCGGTAGTGGTTGCAACGCCACAACAGAGTAATAAGATCGTTGTGAAAGGCAATATCAGGGATACTTTGGGTGAATCGGTCATTGGAGCTACCATTATGGAGAAAAATAATGCTCAAAATGGTTCTATCAGTGATATAAATGGAGATTTCTCCTTGTCGGTAAGTCCGGGTGCTGTTATTGTTATCTCTTACATTGGTTATGTAACGCAAGAATTGAAAGCCATAGCGGGGGCCCCTCTGAAAGTAGTACTGAAGGATGATTCCCGTACTTTGGATGAAGTGGTGGTAGTTGGTTTCGGTTCACAAAAGAAAGCGAACCTGACGGGGGCCGTTTCATCTATTAAAATGGACGAAATTATTGGCGATCGTCCCATTATGACGGCTTCTGATGCATTGCAAGGTACAGTTCCGGGACTGCTGGTTTCTAATAGTGGAAATGCTCCGGGTAGCGGAAAGTCATTCCAGTTGCGTGGTGCCTATTCGGTGGGTATCAAGAATAGCGACGGATCTTATGGTGCCAATGTCGCTCCCCTTATCTTGATTGATAACGTAGAGGGGAGTCTCGATATGTTGAATCCGGAAGATATTGAGACCGTAACTGTATTGAAAGATGCCGCTTCGGCAGCTATTTATGGTGCACGTGCAGCCGGCGGTGTTGTCTTAGTGACTACCAAGCGTCCGAAAGAAGCTACGGCCTTTCGTCTGAATTATAACAATAATTTTGGTTTTGCTACTGCAACCAATCTGCCTAAACAGGCATCTTTGATGGATTATCTGCAGGCTTATCAGGACGGGGGATATTCTGATGCTTATTGGTCGTATGGTTCACCCAGCGTTTCAAAGTGGAAAGAATACCTCACACAGTATAGGCAGGATCCTTCATCTATCAAAACTGTAGGTGACGGTATTTTCGCAGATACGGATGGAGCTTTGTATTATTTGAACGAGCATGACCCCTATAAGAATTTTATGGAGACCAGCTTCCAGATGAACCACAATCTTTCTGTATCCGGTGGTACGGATAAATTGCGTTATCGTATGTCGGCGGGATATGTATCGACGGACGGTGTGCTGATCACCGATAAAGACACTTATGAGCGCTTGAACATCAATTCCTATATTTCTGCTGATATAACCAAATGGTTTACCCAGGAGTTGACTATGAGTTATGCACGTACCAATCAGTCGCAACCTAATTCCGGTTTGGGAAGTATGTTTGGCAGTAATCAGGTTTCTTATCAGCCGGAAGGTAATATGCCTTCGGATGTTTGTTCTACAATTTCTCAGGATTTACCTTTCAACACACCGCGCAACCAGGTATTGTTAGCAAATAAATGGAAAAAGTCGTATGATAATCCGCGTGTTTTCGTGAAATCTATTCTGAAACCGTTCAAAGGTTTTGAGGCAGTATTCGAGTATACATTTGACAAGAACATGTATGATTATAATTTCTATACCGGAAAAACTCAGTATACAGATATTCAGGGAGGTAATAACATCTGGAATGCAGCAAAAGATTATTTGCAGAAAGAGAAGCAATTTACCGACTACAATGCTTTCAATATTTACGGAACATACAAATTCGATCTCAACAAAGATCATCATTTCAGTGTAATGGCCGGTTTCAACCAGGAGTCCAAGTATACAGAAGGTGTAAATGTATTGTCTTATAATCAGGCTGTTGTTGAAGTACCGGCATTGGGTTCGGGTACAGGTGACCTGAAAGCGACAGACAGTTATAATGAATACTCTGTTCGAGGAGGATTTTTCCGGGTCAATTACAACTATATGGATAAGTATTTGCTGGAAGTGAACGGTCGTTACGATGGTTCATCCAAGTTCCCGAAAGATTCCCGTTTTGGTTTCTTCCCATCTGTATCTTTGGGTTGGAACGTAGCTCAGGAAAAGTTTATGGAAGTTACGCGCAATTATATTGATGGTCTGAAGATTCGTGCATCTTACGGTGTGATCGGTAACCAGAATGTAGTGAACTATGCATACTTCCCAACTATGAGTGTTAGCAATAAATACAACGGTTGGCTGTCTGGAGGTGATTATGTAACTGCTATCAACTCTTTACCGAATCTGGTAAGTACAAGCTTTACTTGGGAAAAAGTGGCCACTACGGATATCGGACTCGACTTGAATATGTTCGGTAATCGTATGAATGTTGTGTTCGACTGGTATCAGCGTGATACAAAAGGAATGTTGGCTCCGGGTATGCAGCTTCCTGCTGTGGTAGGTGCAAGTTCTCCTTTCCAGAATACAGCCGATATGCGTACTCGTGGTTGGGAACTGGCAGTGAACTGGAGAGACCGTATCGGTAAGTTCAACTATCGTGTCGGATTCAATCTTTCTGATAGCTATTCTGAAATTACTAAGTACGACGACAATGCTGCTTCTAAGCTGCTGAGTAATTTTTATCCGGGACAGAGACTGGGAGAAATCTGGGGATATGAAGTGGACGGATTCTATACGGTAGATGATTTTGTAGATACTAATAGTTGGAAACTTAAAGATGGAGTGGCCTCTATTAAAGGTGTCAGTCCGCGTCCCGGTGACTTGAAGTTCAAAAATCTCCGTGATGATGACAAAAGTACAAATCAGATTGATAGCGGAGACGGTACATTAGATAATCCCGGCGACCAGAAAGTAATAGGCAATAGCCTGCCTAAATATCTGTATGGTATTACTCTCGGTGCTAATTATAAGGGTTTCGACTTGAATATTATGATGCAGGGAACCGGCCAGCGTGATGCATGGATTGCCAATAACCTGGTATTCCCGATGTATATTTATTCAGTAAACGATATCAAATACCAACCGCTGTTTGATGGTTTGACTGACTATTGGAGGCCGGTAGATGCAGCCAATGGAGATTACACTGCCGTAAATCCGAATGCCAAATATCCGCGTATGTATGGACAAAATCCTACAGTCGGTTCCAATTACGGACGTAAGACAGATAAATATTTATCTAATGCCGCTTACTTCCGCATCAAGAACGTTACTTTGTCGTATACCGTTCCTAAAACATGGATATCCCGAATCGGCTTAAATCAGTTAAAGGGTTTTGTCAGTGTAGAAAATCTGGCAACTTTCTCTTCATTACCTTCAGGTATCGATCCCGAAACTCTGAGCTGGAACTATCCGGCATTCCGTACCGTTTCGTTTGGTATCAACTTTACATTATAAACGCATAATCAAGAATTAAAAATGAAAAAGATATATCTATCATTGGCTATTTTAGCCGGAATCGGACTGGCCGGATGTAATGACAGCTTTCTGGAGCATGCGCCTGTCACCAGTCTGACAGAAAATAATGCTTTTAGATCTTATGATAACTTTAAGTCGTTTGCATGGCCTTGCTATGAGATATTCAAGGATAATAATATAGCCAATACCATTAACGGAACCGGACAAGGTTCCTGCTATGCAGGTGATATGAATGCCGGATACTTGGAAAGCCGTGCCAATGAGTCGGGCAATGACTATGCTTTCGGAAGAGTTCAGAGTGTAGCTTCGGGCAATGGTTGGGGCTTTTCCGGCACATTCCGTCGTGCCAATATTTTGCTTGCTAACATCGATAAGTCGGAAATGACCGATGCCGAAAAGGACCATTGGCGTGCAGTAGGGTATTTTTTCCATTCATACTGGTACATGGAGCTTATCAATCGTTTTGGGGCGGTGCCTTGGGTTAATACGGCCCTTAACGAAAACTCTCCTGAGGCTTACGGTCCCCGTGTTGACCGCGAAATTGTGGCCGATTCCGTATTGAACCGTTTGAAATGGGCTGAAGCGAATATTGGAGATTTTGAGAAGCAAGATGGTGCAAATACCATTAATCGCGATTGTATTCGTGCGGCTATCTCACGATTTGCGTTGCGTGAAGCCACTTGGCGCAAATATCACGGAATAGACGGAGCTCAGAAGTTCTTTGACGAATGTATTCGGGTGTCCCGTCTGTTGATGAATGATTACCCTACTCTTTATTACGGAACAGACGGTCAGCCCGCAGCCGGATATGGAGAGATGTGGACAACAGAAGATTTGGGCAAAGTGCCGGGTGTCATCTTGTATATGGAGTTTGTTCAAGACATCAAGATGGCCAATTTTAGTGCATTGGAACATATGGATAGCCACAATGTAGAGATGAATCAGCATACTGTTGACCTTTATCTGTGTAAAGATGGCAAGCCGATTGCTACTTCTGCAAATTATCATGGAGATAAAACTCCCTATGCTACTTTCCGTGACCGTGATCCGCGTTTATATCACGTAGTAATGCCACCTTATAAAGTGAAAGCAAAGGTGAAGACGAAAGAAGATCCCAGAACATGGGATTATACCGATGATCCGGCAGATCGTGAATATATCGATATTATGGGTCCTAACGAATCCTGTGATAATCCCGGTATTGGTATGAAACGCCTTCCCGGACAGAACTGGAGTGCTTCATTGGTACCTTCTTCACCAAACTTTATGGGGGGGATCGGAGCTACAGGTTTTGTGAGAAGCCGCTCGGGATATTATTTCTGGAAGAATTGGAGCAACTGGGAAACGAACCGTAACGGAGGTGTCACTCTGAACACATCGGATAAGCCTATCTTTAAGATCGAAGAGGTTTTATTGAATTATGCCGAAGCCATGTGTGAGACCGGACAGTTCACTCAGGCAGTGGCCGACGAATCTATTAATAAGTTGCGTAGACGTGCCGGTGTGGCCGATATGAAGGTTGCCGATATTGATGATAGTTTTGATCCGAACCGTGGACGCTATTATCCGAAAGGAAATGAACAAGGTGTTCTGGTAGATCCTGTTTTATGGGAAGTGCGCCGTGAACGTATTGTCGAGCTAATGGGTGAAGGCTTCGGATTCTACGATATCCGCCGTTGGAGAATGGCCCCCTGGTTCCTTAACCGCCAGTTTAAAGGAATGTGGATGACGAAAGATAAGTTCAGACATGGTGCCCAGTTCTTATTGAATGAAACGACCGGTGGACCGGACCCTGCCGACGGAGCCATGACAGAAGGATATATTTATTTACAACCGGACCCTATCAAAGCAGGTGAAGGCTGGCAGGAGAGATATTATCTTTATGAAGTTCCTACTCAGGAAATTATCTTGAATCCGGCACTTGCACCTAACAATCCGGGGTGGGAATAATTGAAACGGAATAGCAATGAACCTGTTTCACCACAGATAACACAGATTTTCACAGAACTTCTAATCTTGTTATCAATAAAATAAATTATTAATCTGTGAAAATCTGTGTTATCTGTGGTGAAGTTAAAACCAAATGAACTCGCAACAAACCCAAGAATGAATCAAAAAATTATTTATAGTAGTGCATTACTTGTCGGATTAGGCAGCCCGCAAGCATTTGCCCATAAAGAAAAGGCCCATACCCCTCAAAAACCGAATATCATCTTTATTATGTGTGATGATATGGGGTATGGAGATCTGGGGTGCTATGGACAGCCATACATCAGCACCCCTAATATTGACAACATGGCCCGTGAAGGCATGCGCTTTACGCAAGCCTATGCCGGAAGTCCGGTGAGTGCACCTTCGCGCGCATCGTTGATGACCGGACAACATACCGGACATTGCGAAGTGCGTGGTAATAAAGAGTATTGGACTCAGGCGTCTACAGTGATGTATGGCGATAATAAAGAATTTTCAGTTGTCGGACAACATCCCTATGATCCGGAACATGTCATTCTGCCCGAAATAATGAAAGATAACGGATATACAACCGGTATGTTTGGTAAATGGGCGGGGGGATACGAAGGCTCGGCGTCCACTCCGGATAAAAGAGGAATCGATGAATATTACGGATATATCTGTCAGTTTCAGGCACATCTCTATTATCCCAATTTTCTGAATCGTTATAGTCCGTCGTTGGGTGATACAGGTGTTGTACGTGTTGTGATGGAAGAGAATATCAAATATCCGATGTACGGTTCCGATTATCATAAACGTACTCAATACTCAGCTGATCTGATTCATCAGAAAGCGATGGAATGGATCGAGAAACAGGATGGAGAACAACCTTTCTTCGGAATCTTTACCTATACCTTGCCGCATGCAGAGTTAGTGCAACCGGAAGACTCTATTTTGAATCATTATAAGACACAGTTTGCTGATGACAAAGCTTTTGGTGGTCAAAAAGGATCCAGATATAACGCCATTACCCATGTGCATGCACAGTTTGCGGGTATGATCACCCGTTTGGACTATTATGTGGGCGAAGTTCTGAAGAAGTTGGAAGAGAAAGGATTTGATGAGAATACGATTGTCATCTTTACCAGTGATAATGGGCCCCATGAGGAAGGCGGAGCCGATCCTACTTTCTTCGGGCGTGACGGAAAGTTACGTGGCTTGAAGCGCCAGTGTTACGAGGGAGGTATCCGTGTTCCGTTTATTGTCCGTTGGCCCGGTCAGGTTGCTGCCGGAACAGTGAATGATCATCAATGTGCTTTCTACGATGTCATGCCTACCTTGTGTGATTTGACAGGCGTGAAGAACTTCACGAAAAAATATGTGAATAAGAAAAAGGAAGCGGATTATTTTGATGGTATCTCTTTTGCTCCGACCATACTGGGTAAAAAGAACCAGAAGAAACATGATTTTCTCTATTGGGAGTTTAATGAAACGAACCAGATCGGTGTACGTATGGGAGACTGGAAAATGGTCGTCAAGAAAGGTACTCCTTTCCTTTATAATCTGGCGACAGATATCCATGAAGATCATAATGTAGCTGCCGAAAATCCTGATATTGTGAAGAAAATGGTTGGGATTATCCATCAGCAACATACGGAAAATCCAAATTTCAAGGTAACATTACCTGCTACTATGTAAGAAGATTCTTAGTGATAGATCAAGCGCTGTCTTTTACCCTCTATTCAGAGGAAGGATAGCGCTTTTTGTTTGATAGCTTAGAGCGCTGTTCGGTATCAAAATGTTTGCTGTTTTACTTTTCTGCTGGCATCTGCTTTGGCGAAATGTTGCGAAATAGAAGAGGAATCATCAGATATTTCTTTTCAGATCACTTGTTACCGGGAAATTATGTGAGAGGTATCGGAAGGAAGTTAACTTCCTGTCGGCAAATAACTAACTTCCTGCCGACAGAGAATTAATTTCCTGAGAGTAGGAAGTTAACTTCTTATGAATAAGAAGTCTGTATTCTGATGAAAGCATCGGTTTTCCTTCTCGAAACATCCCTTAATTTAGGGAAAAAGAACTGCTTTTTCTTCTAGAACAGAGTTTGGAGGACTCTTTTTAAAAGTGTTATTCCGAATGCTTATGAGGTTTCCAGGTTTCTTCCTAAGAGTAAATGCCCTTGGTATCTTGTCTTTATGGTAGCATTTCACTGTATTTTCCGACTCTCTGACTTCCTGGAAAAGGGTATTCCTGCGTTTTTTACTCTCTTCTTGTTTCCAGGGCACAAAGAATTGATTCTGAGGAATCTCAAAATACATTTTGACAGAATGCTAAAAGAAGATTTCCTGTGTAATGTTGGTTTTGATGTATAACCTCCATCCGGAACATCCAATTATCATATACTTTTGCTTGAAGATTATTGTGAACTTCCTTTGTCTATTATAATCCTTGTCGTTATTATATTAAAACAATAAAGAGGGATGTGTCAAAACTCGTATTCACCATAGATTACACTGATTTACACAGATAAATATCATTGGCTATCAGTGTATTAAAAACGTTTTTGTGTAAATCCGTGTAATCTGTGGTGAGTTATGAAACACCCTCTTTCATCATTTAATTAATGATTATTTGCTGTTTTCACTATATTTTTTTCGATAGATCCATATCAGGATTATTACTCCTACCAGCAATAACGCCATCGCTCCGTATGCAATACCTTCTGTAATATGCAGGCTTTGCGGATCAAAACGCATTTCGATGGTGTGTTTACCTGCCGGGACATTCATAGCACGTAAAATGTAGTCTGCACGGGCAATATCGGCGGGCTTGCCATCAATGGTTGCCGTCCACCCCGGATAATATATTTCGGAGAAAACCACTATACCGTCTTGGGGTGAGGAAGTCTCGTATACTAATTGGTTAGGTTCATAACTGGTCAAACGAATCGTAGACAGTGAGTCTTTGTACCCCTCGTTCACTCCTTTCAGTGCCTCTTTAAACTTAGAGTCTACTATAGCGGTTTGTTGCAGGTCGACTTGCCCGATGGCATCGATTTCTTCGTTTGCATTGTTCACGTATTGTATTTTATCTATGAACCATGCATTTCCGAAAGTATATGGGTTCTCAATGGGGACTGTTTGACCTTGCTGTCCGGCAGGGAATATAAAGTATTTCGTATTCAGCATATTCAATATAGGAAACTTAGCAGCGTTTACGCTATCCATTTGTCCACCGGCTGTAGCTACTTCCTGATAGGCTGCCTGCATTTCTTTAGCGATGTGATGGTCTATCATTTCCTGATAACGGCGAAGCTTTGCAGCATGATAACCGCCTACGCTCTTGTGCCAATAAGAGGTATTGTTTTCTTCAAATGTATTGCCCGCAAAGTTCAGTACACGATAATCCAGTGATGGGTCTTGCAGGATTAGTTCATCTGTCTGTGTTTTCCGGAATGTAGCAGTCTGCTCTGATTTCGGGATAAACTGTTCGTCGTACAGATAACGTTTATTTACACTCCACATGTCTCCCAGACATAATAGAGCAATAGCGGCAACAGTCCAGGTTGCTTTCAGCTTTTTGGCGTTATAGGCCAGTAAAAGCAGGGTGCCGATGGTGACGATAAAGAAACTTCGCCAAGCATCAGAGGTGAAAAGGTGTACACGCATTTCCTCAAGATTGGCAATAATGGGCGATAGTTGGTCGGCAGGCAGGGCATTTTGCAGAGCTGCCATTTCGTTACCTGGAATATAGGTAGGAAAGAACAGACGGGGAGCAATGGCAAAGAGCAGTGCCAATCCCCCGGTTAATCCGAAACTGATATAGATGTATTTCAGTTTCTCTTTCAATAATTCCGGCTTGGTGAGTATTTCCTTCAGGGTAAGGATGGCGAGCAAAGGAATAGTAAACTCGGCAATTACCAAAATAGAGGATACAGCCCGGAACTTATTGTACATTGGGATATAATCGATGAAAAAGTCTGTCAGTCCCATGAAGTTTTTACCCCATGAAAGTAGGATAGAGAAGATGGTAGCTCCCAGCAGTGCCCATTTCATAGGACCTTTTACAATGAAACATCCCAAAATGAAAAGCATTAGTACGAATGCGCCTACATAGACCGGACCACTTGTCATCGGCTGATCGCCAAAATATTGAGTTAGCTGTGAGTAGAGGCTGCTATACATCGGATTAGCCTTTTCCATTGCTTTCTCACTTCGTGACAGCGGTACGGAAGCACCTCCTTTGACATTGGGGACCAGCAGGGAGAATGTTTCACCGATACCATAACTCCATTGAGTGATGTAATCGCGGTTGAGGCCGCTGCTAGTCTGTTTGGCGGCAGCTCCTTCATATTTCAGTTCACTTTTACCACGCATCGTTTCTTTACTATATTCGTAAGTGTGGTATAGGTTTGAGAGGTTGATGGATACTCCAATCAGTCCTGCAACAATCAGCACGCCGGTAGCTTTGAAGAATTGGGGGAGTTCTTTTTTTCGCCAGGCGTCTTCGAAGAATGCGCCTACCATGAAAAGAATAACAAACAAGAAATAATAAGTCATCTGCACATGGTTGGACAATATCTGCATAGCCATGAATAAAGCGGTGATAATACCTCCTAACAGATATTTCTTTCGGTAAGCAAGTACTATACCTGCTATCGTAGGTGGAATATAGGCTAAAGTAATAAATTTCCAGATATGTCCGGCAGCTATCAGAATGAAGAAATAGGACGAAAATCCCCAAATGATTCCTCCTAACCCTGCGAGCCATGCCGGTATGCCGAATGCCCTTAGCAGGATATAGAACCCGAGCATCATGATAAATGTGAGCCATACGTAGTTCGGAAGAAAAAGGTGATATACTTTCTGTACAAATGTCAGCGGCTCGGTAGAATCGTAACTCGGGGACATCTGGTAGGTAGGCATACCTCCGAAGAGTGCATTGGTCCAGCGGGTACGTTCACCTGTTCTCTCATAATATTCTTTGGCTTCTTGTCCGGCTCCGGCTCCGGCCACGGTGTCGTGCTGGAAGAGAATCCGGTCTTCGGTGATAGCAGGGAAGAAATAGATGAAAGAGATAACTATAAATGCCAGAATGGCAATCAGGTCGGGAAGAAATTTTTTCATTTACGATTAGACGATTTACAATTTACAATTGAAGTTTGACTTAGGATTAGACGATTTACTATCCTGAAGTGAGAAAAAGTAATTTCAGTCGTTATTCGTAAATCGTCCAATCGTAACTTTTTTAATATCTGTAATGATCCGCTTTGTAAGGACCGTCAACAGACACACCGATGTAGGCAGCCTGCTCCGGAGTCAACTTGGTCAGCTTCACACCAATTTTTTCAAGGTGGAGGCGGGCTACTTCTTCATCCAGATGTTTAGGCAAACGATATACATTGATATCGTATTTCTTGTTGAACAACTCGATTTGGGCCAATGTCTGATTGGTGAATGAATTACTCATTACGAATGACGGGTGTCCTGTGGCACATCCCAGATTTACCAACCGACCGTCTGCCAACAGAATGATACTGTGACCGTCAGGGAAATAATAGCGGTCTACCTGTGGCTTGATATTGACACGTTTGATACCCGGATAATGTTTCAGTGCATCTACCTGGATTTCATTGTCAAAATGGCCGATGTTGCAAACAATGGCCTGATCTTTCATTTGTTCCATGTGATCGATACGGATGATATCGATATTACCGGTAGTAGTGACAAAGATGTTACCTTCTTTGCAGGCGTCTTCCATGGTTACTACTTCAAAACCTTCCATGGCAGCCTGCAGTGCACAGATAGGATCGACCTCTGTAACCAGCACCCGGGCTCCGTAGGAACGCATAGAGTGTGAACAGCCTTTACCTACATCTCCATAACCGCATACTACAACTACTTTACCGGCAATCATTACGTCTGTGGCACGTTTAATGCCGTCTGCCAATGATTCGCGGCAACCGTACAGGTTATCGAATTTAGATTTGGTAACCGAGTCGTTTACGTTGAAGGCAGGGAACAACAACTTGCCTTCTTCCTGCATCTGGTATAGGCGATGCACGCCGGTCGTTGTCTCTTCCGAAACTCCGCGCACTTCAGCCGCTACCCGGTGCCAGCGTTCTTTGTCTTCTGCCAGCACTTTTTTCAGTATAGCATTCAATTCTATTTCGTCTTCGGCATGTACTTCTTTGTCCAATACAGCAGCATTGTTTTCTGCTTCGTAACCTACATGGATCATCATAGTGGCATCCCCGCCATCGTCGACAATCACTGTCGGCCCTTTGCCCCCCTCAAAGTTCAGGGCCTGCAAGGTACACCACCAATAGTCTGCCAATGTTTCTCCTTTCCAGGCAAATACGGCAACACCTGAAGCTGCGATAGCTGCTGCAGCATGATCTTGAGTTGAATATATATTGCAAGAGCACCAACGCACTTCAGCTCCCAGGGCTACCAGTGTTTCGATCAGGACGGCAGTCTGGATAGTCATGTGCAGTGATCCCATGATACGGGCACCTTTCAATGGTTTGGATTCTCCATATTTTTCGCGAAGAGCCATAAGGCCGGGCATCTCTTTTTCTGCCAAGTCGATTTCCTTGCGACCGAAGTCGGCAAGCGTGATGTCTGCCACTTTGTAGGGCAGGGTAGAGAATAATTCTGTGGACATAAATGTAAATTGTTTAAAATATAAAGTGGTGCAAAGATAGAACATTCTGAGTAGTAGGGCAAAAGCTATCGACTTTTTTAATCAATAATAACTTCGATTTGTAGGATATTTTTTGGATATATGTATTATATTTGCAAGTAATGTGATGCTATATACAACAAAACAGATTTAAATAGACTCAAATCCATGGGACATTACGAGCATAAAACGAAAGAGGAACTACTGGAAATTGTGTGTAAATTGGAAAAGAAGGTGGAAGGCCTCTCTTCCGAACTCGACTCTCTGAAAAAGGGCGATTCCGTGAACGGTACAGTACTCGGATTTTAGATGCATTGCCTGATATGCTGACTGTTTTTGACCATAATGCGAACATTGTGGAGTTGGCTTCATCTCCTACAACAAATCATGTGGAAGGTACCACCTCCGATAGTATTATTAATTCAAATGTAAAAGATATTGTTCCCGAAGAAGCGTATGAAAGTGTTCGTCACAACATGGATAAAGTCATCCATACCGGCAAGAGTTCGACAGCTGAACATTCATTAATGCTGGACGGGGTACTCCATCATTATGAAAATCGTATTTTTCCGCTGGATGATCAGTATTTGTTATGTATGTGTCGCGATGTCTCGCAGGAGACTGAGATGGCTAAGATCAATGAGACCCAGCGAAGTGAGATTGTACGTCTCAATTCGTTGATGAATGACATTTTGAACAATATTCCCGTCTATTTATTTGTGAAGGATACCGGAAATGATTTTCGTTATCTTTATTGGAATAAAGCTTTTGCCGAGCATTCCGGAATCTCTGTCCAGAGGGCTGTCGGTAGTACGGATGCAGATATATTTCCGGACAAGAAAGACGCTGAACGTTTCCGGGAAGACGATTTGAAGGTGATGAAGTTGGGACGTATTGAATATCTGGAGAATTATACAACAATGAGTGGTGAGGTCCGTACGGTCACTACAATGAAAACAGTTGTCCCTTCGGGAGGTCAGCATCCTTATATTATCGGAGTATCGTGGGATGTAACCGAAATCAAGAAGACGGAAAAGGAGCTTATAGCTGCCCGGATCAAGGCAGAAGAGGCCGACCTGATGAAATCTTCGTTTTTGGCTAATATGAGCCACGAAATCCGTACTCCTCTGAATGCGATTGTAGGTTTCTCCAAACTGATTATTGAAGCGGACAATGAGTGTGAAAAGCGCCAGTATGCCGATATTGTGGAACACAACTCGACTGTCCTGTTGAACCTCTTTAATGATATTCTTGATCTTTCGGCACTTGAAGCCGGTTCCTTGGAGCTTTCTTATCACCCGGTGAGGCTGAAAGATATCTGTTTACAGTTATATGAATTGCATGTGAAATCGGTTAAGCCGGAAGTTCGGCTTGTGCTGGACGAGGTAGATTCGCAACTTTGCATACAAGGAGACTGGGAACGTATTTCTCAGGTTTTGGTTAATCTGATTACCAATGCCATTAAATTCACTTCTGTCGGAGAAATTCATTTTGGATTTCAGAAGAAGGCGGATATGGTACAGTTTTACATATCTGATACGGGGAAAGGTATTCCGGCAGAAAGGGTAGCTACCATCTTTCAGCGTTTCGGAAAAATAGATGATTTTGTGCAAGGGACAGGATTGGGACTGACTATCTGCCGGATGCTTGTCGAAAAAATGGGCGGGCGTATCTGGGTACGTTCCAAACAAGGAAAAGGAACTGTTTTCTATTTTACTCTGCCTATGGCAAAATAGTGACAGTGATAAGTGATTAGCGTCAGACGCTAATCACTTATCATGCATATCTGCTTTATATAATCTGAATACCTTGCTCCTCACAGAGCTTCAGTCCTAAATCCTTCAGTTTGAATTTTTGTATCTTACCGCTCCCGGTCATGGGAAATTCGTCAATGAAGAAAATGTATTTAGGGATTTTGTAGCGGGAGATTTTATTCCGGCAGAAGTCTTGTACGTCCGAAGCCTGCATGGTTACTCCTTCGTGCAAAATGATGAAAGCCCCTACTGCCTCTCCATATTTTTTAGATGGGATGCCCGATACCTGTACGTCCTTCACTCCGTCGAGCTTATAGAGGAATTCCTCTATCTCACGGGGGTAGATATTCTCTCCACCACGGATGATCATATCTTTGATACGTCCTGTGATACGATAATTCCCATCTTCGTCCTTGATTCCCAAGTCTCCTGAGTGTAGGAAATTGTTTTTGTCTATCACTTCAGCCGTAGCTTGTGGATTCTTGTAATATCCTTTCATGGTGTTATATCCCCGGTTGCACATTTCCCCCTGTACGCCGACCGGGCATTCTTCACCAGTTTCAGGATCGAGCACTTTTACCTCCGTAAATTCAAAGTCACGCCCTACGGTGTTACAACGTACGTCAAACGGATCGTCAATGCGTGTAGCAGTCATTCCGGGGGCTGCTTCTGTCAGTCCGTATACACTGGTAACCTTCATATACATTTTCTCTTCCACTTGCTTCATCAATTCTACCGGGCAGAGTGAGCCGGCCATGATACCGGTGCGGAGGCTCGACATATCGAACATATCGAACATCGGATGGTTCAGTTCGGCAATAAACATAGTGGGTACTCCATAAAGTGCTGTACATTTCTCTTTATGGATAGAGGCTAATACGATCAGCGGGTCAAAACGTTCCACCATCACTTGAGTACAACCATGAGTCAGACAGTTCATGGTGGCCAGCACTACACCGAAGCAGTGGAACAATGGAACACAACAGCAGAGTTTATCATTGCCCGTGAATTTCATGTGTTCTCCGGTCAGGAAACCATTATTGCTGATATTGTAATGTGTCAGCATAACCCCTTTGGGAAATCCGGTTGTTCCTGATGTATATTGCATGTTTACCACATCGTGGCAATCGACCTGCGACTTGAGTTCGTTGAGCTCGGTGTCTTCTATGTTATCGCCTAGCAACAGGATCTCCTGTGTGTTGTACATTCCGCGATGTTTCTCCTGTCCTACGTAGATTACGTTCTTCATATAAGGAAAACGCTCGCTTTTCAGATGTCCTCGTTCGCAGGTTTTCAGTTCCGGAAGCATGGTGTAGGTCATCTGTACAAAGTCGCTGTCTTTTTCGCCGTTGACAATGCAGAGCGTATGCATATCCGAGTTCTCGCACAAGTATTCCAGTTCGGCTTGTTTATAGTTGGTGTTTACCGTTACGTAGACTGCACCTATCTTCGCGCAGGCATATAATAAGGTAAGCCAGTCCGGTACGTTTGCTGCCCAGATTCCGACGTGGGTACCTCTTTCCACTCCGATGGCAATCAATCCTTTCGCCATATCGTCTACCCGCTTGTTGAATTGCTTCCAGGTGAAGCGCAAGTTGCGGTCGGAGTATACAATATATTCTTTGTCCGGTGTTGTTTCGGCCCAATGTTCAAGCCATTGTCCGAGTGTTCTTTCGTATAGTTGCATGTTTTTAGTAATGTGTAGAGCGATCATTGCTGATCATTAAATGGGTGTATAGATTACTGCCAGGATTTTGGCGGCTTGTCCTTCATAAGCATGAACGTGATGGGGGACGATGGAATCATAGTAGATACTGTCACCTTCTTCGAGCAGGTAAGTGCTTTTTCCGTAACTGATTTCCATGACACCTTCCATGACCATGATGAATTCTTCTCCTTCGTGAGAAGAAAGTACAAAATCACTGTCTTGTGTAGGGGCTACATCGATGATGAACGGCTCCATATGGCGGTCGGCTTTTGACTTGGACAGTGAATGATACTGCATGTGTTTGCGCGAATGGATGGCGTTGTTTGAGAAGCTGATCGTGTCTGTAGCTTCCATCTTGCGTGAGACTACCGGACCTGTTTCGTCTTGGTCGTCGAGGAAAGTGCCCAGACGTACGCCCAATACGCGGGCTATTTTGATAAGTGGAGCCAATGAAGGCAAGTCAATATTGTTTTCGATACGTTCTATTTGTTCAATGGCCAATCCTGAGCGTTCGGCAAGTTCTTCTATTGAGATTCCTTTGTTCTCACGGAGTGATTTAATTTTTTCTCCTACGATTTTGCTTGTATCCATAATGTTGAATGTATTTTCCCGGTAAAAGGTTATAATTTAATTCGTTTTGCTGCAAAATTAATGAAATTTTATATCCAAGCAAGGGAGAAAGATAAAAAATAAAAGCCGTTTCCTCCATAGAGAGGAAACGGCTTTTAAATTTTGTTCGCAGTAAGTGATTACTTACGCAAGCCGAGCTCTTTGATGATATCACGATATCTGGTGATATCTTTTGCTTTCAGGTAGTCGAGCAAAGCACGACGTTTACCTACCAACATAGTCAAAGCTCTTTCTGTACTATAATCTTTTCTGTTGAGCTTCATGTGCTCAGTCAGGTGAGTAATACGGTATGAAAACAAAGCTATCTGGGCCTCAGCTGAGCCAGTATCAGTGTTAGACTTTCCGTACTTACTGAAGATTTCTTGCTTTTTAGCAGCGTCTAAATACATAATTAATAAAATTATTGATCTATAAAATGTTTCTTTGAGCGTGCAAAGATAGGCATTATCTTTTATCCCACAATGAATTGCAGGAAATATTTTCTATAGTATCCCTTTTTTCTAATCCAATTTTTGTACCTTTGTCGCCAAATAATAGGTATTATATGCAAAATATTCGAAACATTGCAATTATTGCCCATGTTGACCATGGGAAAACGACTCTCGTCGATAAAATGCTTTTAGCCGGAAACTTGTTTCGCGGCAACCAAACAAGCGGAGAATTAATTCTGGATAACAACGACTTGGAGCGTGAACGAGGGATAACGATCCTCTCTAAAAACGTTTCTATCAATTACAACGGAACTAAGATTAATATTATTGATACTCCGGGACACAGCGACTTCGGTGGCGAAGTAGAGCGTGTGCTCAACATGGCCGACGGATGCATTCTGTTGGTTGATGCTTTTGAAGGCCCGATGCCGCAAACGCGCTTTGTGCTGCAGAAAGCTTTGGAAATCGGATTGAAACCGATTGTTGTTATTAATAAGGTAGACAAACCGAACTGTCGTCCGGACGAAGTACACGAGATGGTCTTCGACCTGATGTTCAGCCTGGATGCTACCGAAGAGCAACTTGATTTTCCGACAATCTATGGTTCGGCCAAGAATAACTGGATGAGTACGGACTGGAAAGAACAGACGGACAGTATTGTGCCTTTGCTGGATTGTATTGTAGAGAACATTCCTGCTCCGGAGCAATTGGAGGGTACTCCTCAGATGCTGATCACTTCACTTGACTACTCTTCATATACAGGCCGTATTGCTGTAGGGCGTGTTCATCGTGGTACACTGAAAGAAGGCATGAACGTGTCTTTGGCTAAGCGTGACGGCAGCATTGTGAAATCTAAGATTAAAGAGGTTCATGTATTCGAAGGTCTGGGTCGTGTGAAGACGACTGAGGTCTCTTCGGGAGATATTTGCGCTTTGGTAGGTATTGACGGATTCGAGATCGGAGATACGATCTGTGATTATGAAAATCCGGAAGCATTGCCACCTATTGCTATCGATGAACCGACTATGAGTATGCTGTTTGCCATCAACGACTCTCCGTTCTATGGTAAAGATGGTAAATTTGTAACTTCACGTCATATCCATGATCGCCTGACCAAGGAATTGGATAAGAATCTGGCTTTGCGCGTACGTAAGAGCGAAGAAGACGGTAAATGGGTTGTATCAGGCCGTGGTGTGCTTCACCTTTCTGTCTTGATCGAAACCATGCGTCGCGAAGGTTACGAGTTACAGGTCGGACAGCCGCAAGTAATCTATAAAGAAATAGATGGAGTAAAATGTGAACCGATTGAGGAGCTTACGATTAACGTACCTGAAGAATATTCAAGTAAGATCATCGATATGGTAACCCGCCGTAAAGGTGAGATGACTATGATGGAGAATACCGGTGAACGCATCAACCTTGAGTTTGATATGCCTTCGCGTGGTATCATCGGTCTTCGTACGAATGTTCTGACAGCTTCGGCAGGTGAGGCTATCATGGCACACCGCTTTAAGGAATATCAGCCGTTCAAAGGAGACATAGAACGTCGTACCAATGGTTCGATTATCGCTATGGAGAGTGGTACTGCATTTGCTTATGCTATCGACAAATTGCAGGATCGTGGTAAATTCTTTATTTTCCCTCAGGAAGAGGTGTATGCAGGTCAGGTAGTGGGTGAGCATGCTCACGAAAAAGATTTGGTTGTAAATGTGACTAAGTCGAAGAAGTTGACTAATATGCGTGCTTCCGGTTCTGACGAGAAAGCCCGTTTGATTCCTCCTGTACAGTTCTCTCTTGAAGAGGCCTTGGAATACATTAAGGAAGACGAATATGTAGAAGTTACTCCGAAAGCAATGCGTATGCGTAAGGTTATTCTGGATGAAACTGAACGTAAACGCGCCAATAAGAGCTAATATTTGCGGATATCTATCTAACGAAAGGCTGTGTAATTTTGCACAGCCTTTTCTGTTTATATATGCTTTTTTTTCCTATATAATAATATAAAAAAGGACATCCTCACGGATGCCCTTTTCCCAATTTTCCTTTTTCAAATTTGTGTAGCTGCTATAAATCTCTTACCACAACAACTTTATTATATACTAAAAATCAATACTTTTTATATTTTAGTTCCTATTGGAAAACTATTATTCGATAGCAGGTTCGCTTGTTTTGCTTGGCCAGTATGGATTCTGGTAAAGCACAGAATTGTTGACTGAACGGTCCGGAGACAAAAGCTCCATTTGCCGTATCGGCACCGGATACAAGTAGTATGCCTTAGCGAATGTATAACCGTCAAATACAGCGTTGTTTGCTTTGACGATTGAGTACGGACGTACATATTTACCCAATTCTTTGGCTGACATATTGGCCGTTGAGCTACCGTCTGATACAATTTTGTATTTGGGCTCGCCTTTGTCATTCTTCATTGCCACATAGTCATCATAAGCTTCATCCCAGAAGTTGAATCCTTCCGGAATATATTTGGTTGTGAGCAACTGATCCATAGCTCTCCAACGCATCAGGTCGTCCCAACGCATACCCTCGCCGATGAATTCGCAACGACGTTCGCGGCGGATATTGAATAAAGTTGCGTCTACCAATGTAGAACCGGAGTATTTTGCCCAGTCTACTTCCTTGCTCATATCCGTATTGCGGATGGTCTTTTCGTAGTCTGTGTCCACTCCACCACGTTTGCGGATAGCGGTCCAGTATTGGGCTGCTTTTCCGTCGACCTTACCGTTTCTCAGGTAATATGCCTCCAGATAGTTAAGGTAAGCTTCCACACCACGATAGATGATGCATCCTGTGGTCGACTGGTCGGAACCGGAGATGATCTGGTCTTTCTTATAAGTCAGGCACTTGCGGATGCGATATCCCGTCAAGTCTCTGACTTCCTGCAATTCAAAGAGAGCAGGTTCGCCGAACTCGGGCATAGTGCCGTCACCATCGGCTCTCGGAGCCTGTTTGTCTTTCTCACCGAATAAGAAAAGTTGCAGGCGCTGGTCACGTCCTTCCTTTTCTTCCTGAATTCTGCTGTCACCTTTAAATCCGCTGTTGCTGGCATACCAGGGCAATCCGTTCTCCATCAGGAAAGTCTGTACATAGCTTCTCAACATTCCATTGTTTCCACCTGAATAAATATAGTTGGGAGCACCGTGGCTGATGTTGATACTTCCCGAACGAAGATAATCTTTCCAGAAAAGAACTTCGGAATAACCACTCATGTCTTCGGCAGAGAACATTTCAAAGTAAGGATTCCAACCGGAATATTCGCTGTCGCTGAGCGGATTGAATACCCCTGTGTTTTCAGTCAGTGTGATAGCGTCCGCTACTTGTGAGGCTGCATCCATACACTGGTCGAGGAAGAAGTTGATTTCGGCTGTTACATCAAGTGAGAAATTCGGATGTACGCTCTTTCCCGGCCATGTTTCGTCACCCGGCACGCGGCCTGTTCCCTGATGATATTTCTCAAATGTAGCTTCGTATAATGCCACACGTGATTTGATCAGCAATGCACATTGCTTGTTCAGGCGATTGTTGTTCATGAAGCCTTGGTTTTTCATTAACCCGATGGCTTTGTCGAGATCTTCGAGAATGAAGCGGGCCACTTTATTGCGTGGCTGACGTACACTCTTTTCAATCAGTACCGCTTCATCATCCGGAAGTACCTCAGTGATGATAGGATAATCTCCGTATTTACGTAGCTGGTTGTAATATATCAAGGCACGCATGAAATACATTTCACCGATGTAGTGTTTGAGATCATCTTCTGCCCCCGAAATCTTTCCGGCTTCATATTTAGGCAGCACCTGTTCGAAAAAGTAGTTGCAATAACGGGCCAGTGACAATCCGTTGGACCAGTTGTCATTGTTTGAAGGTACTTTCCAGATTCCTTTTTCATAGTAGGTAGAGTTATAACCACCCACTACCATGTTGTCTGTACCGCCATCATTGTTTACCGTACCGGCATTCCATCCGCTATGTGTTGAGAACATAGAGTTGTATTTTGAAATGGTATATGCTGCCAGGTGGTCTGCAGTCTGGAAATACTCTTGCGGAGTGACCTGATCCAGCGGCTCTCTGTCCAGAAAGTCGTTGCACGAAGTCAGAGCTATGGATGCTCCCGCTACGAGGCAAGCCTGCGCCACGATATATTTCATTTTAATTTTCATAATCTTGGTGTTTTTTAGAAGTTAACATTTAAACCGACTGAAATGACTCTCTGCAACGGATACAGTTTACCGTTGTTCGCATCATATGTACTTCCGATTGCTTCCGGGTCGAAGATGCCTGTGATATCAGAGAAAGTAAGCAGGTTGTCTCCGGATACATAGACACGTACAGACGACATACCTGCTTTTTCTGTCCATGTTTTAGGCAAAGTATAGCCTATCTGGATATTTTTCAGACGGCAATAAGCTGCATTCTGCAAATAACGGCTCTGTACATTCGTATTCTTACCGCCGTTTCTTGCTACACGTGGGTAGTAAGCATTGGTGTTTGCTCCCAGAGGGTCACCTTCCGGACGCCAGAAGTCCCAATGTTCCTTGAAGCCGGCAGCCTGCCATTGTCCAAGACCGGTTGATCCCCAGAAGTACGGGCCCTGCAGCCAATAGTCACGTTTACCGATGCCCTGGAAGAATGCGCGGAAGTCGATTCCTTTCCAGCTTGCATCGATAGTCAGACCGTAGTTAAAGCGCGGTGTACTGTTACCCAAGATAACGCGGTCACCTGTATCTCCCAGCTTATTGCTTCCTGTGCTGATCTTGCCATCACCGTCGAGGTCGGCATACATGATGTCGCCTGCTCCCCATTTACTACCCAAGGCCGATTGGTCTACTTTTGCCAGATGGGCGTCCATTTCTTCCTGGCTTTGTGCGATACCGATTGTCTTGTATCCCCAGATATTATTGAGTTTCTGGCCTTTGTAATAAGTACCGATGTTGTAGTCTTCATTCGGATATTTCAGGATTTTCTGCTGAGAATCAGACAGAACGAATTTCACGCCATAAGAGAAATCCCGGATACGGTCTCTCCAACCCAGTTCAAGTTCAAAACCGTAGGACTTCATATCCGCATTATTGATCTTTGGCACTCCTGTACCCAGAGATGCTGCCAATTCGGGAGCCGGACCGATCATATCGTAAGTATAACGAACGAAGTAGTCGAACGAACCGGTCAAGCGGTTGTTAAACAATCCCCAGTCCAAACCGACATCCCATGTTTCGATGGTTTCCCATGTTTTCTTCATGCTGACAATGCCCGGATTGTTGGCATAGTTGGGTAATGCTCCGTTCAGCAACCAACCATAATTGGAGCCTGTCGGCATAGTCTGATAGAAAGGATACCATGCGTCTTTGGTATCTGTATTACCTAATTGTCCCCAAGAAGCGCGGAGTTTCAATGTACCGATGCTGCATTTTTCGGCGATTCTTTCAAAGAATGGTTCTTGTGCAACGTTCCATCCGGCAGAGAATGAAGGGAAGAATCCCCAGCGTTTGTCACCTATAAAACGTGACGAACCGTCGTAACGTCCGTTAGCTTCCACCATGTATCGGTCTTTATAATTGTAGTTGATACGTCCGAAGAAACCGGCTACGGCATTGTGGGCATATCCTCCCCATGCTTTCGGGTCTTCGGTGGCTGTGTTGATGGTAGGCACCGAACTTGAAATCAGTGTGCTCTTTTGAGCCTGGACATAACGGGTTTTATAAAGCTCACTGTTGAAACCGGCCATAACTTTGAAGTAGTGTCCGCTGTCAAACTGTTTAAAGTAGTCCGAGTAGATGTTGGTCGTGTAGTAGTTTTCTTTATATGAATACTCGTTTACCTGAGAGAGGCCGAGTGCGCCGCCGTTCCATGAAATCAGGTACGGTTCGTTATCTGCGTTGTATGCATATACCGGCAATACATCCCAATGTTCGTTCGTGTTCGTTGTGCGTAAACTACCTTCCACGTTGATTCTCCAGTTTTTGATGGGTTCGAAAATGAACTGTAGCTGTTGCGTGTTCAGGTCTTTCTGGTTGATCTGTTTTCCACCGTTTTCCAACTGTTCGATTTCCATGCCGTCTACCGGATGTCCGTTCGGGTCGTAAGCAGGATTGGTCGGCCAGCGACGGGCGATGTTATGGAAGAAGAGACCTGTCAGATAGGATGGACGGTCAAAGTCTTCGCGTGTCCATTTGGTTGAGTAAGTGACAGTGAACCAGTCAGCAATCTGGCTTGTGATTTTACCGTTCATCGTATAGCGTTGGAAATTATCGCTACCATGGCGAAGCAGACCGTTCTGATCGAGGAAGCTTCCGCTGATGGTATACTGCGTTTTCTCCGAACCTCCACTGATGCTCAGGCTGTGCTCTTGTGACGGAACCCAGTCATTATAGAATTCTTTGAACCAGTCGGTGTTGGCATTAGCACCGCCATAAGCCTGCCATTTACGGGTTTGTTCGTTCATGGTCATTGTCTCTTTCAGGGTTCCGGCTTGGTAGGCAAGAATACGGTCGAGCGCTTCTTGGCTGAATGGGCCTGAGTCACCGGCATTTTCGGCTGCACGGTTAAAGTAGAGTGCGAATTGATAAGAGTCCATCATTTCCGGAACACAAAGCGCATCGGAGAAACGTACGTTACCGTTATAGCTGACTTTTGCTTTGCCGCTCTTACCACTCTTGGTTGTAACGAGGATTACACCGAATGCGGCACGGGCACCATAGATAGAAGCAGAGGCTGCATCCTTCAGTACGGATACATTTTCGATATCGTTCGGGTTAACCGAGTTCAGGTCACCTTCGATGCCATCGATCAAAATAAGAGGAGAAGATCCGGAGCCGTCGCCAATGGTACCGGCACCACGGATATTGATACTCATTGAGCTATCCAGTGCACCGCCGGAGTTACCCACCGAGAGGTTCAGACCCGGTACTACACCCTGCAATGCCTGTGATACATTTTGTACCGGACGGGCTTCGAGTACTTCGGAGTTTACCATACCGACAGCACCGGTTACGTTCACCTTCTTTTGTGAACCATAACCCACGATAACAACTTCATCCAGTACCTCGGCGTCTTCTTTCATCGTAATGTGGAGAGCTGTACCTTCTGCTTTGACTGTAACGGTTTTATAGCCAATGTAGGAGATCTCGAGTGTAGCGCCTTTGGGTGCATCGATAGAGAATTTTCCCTCCAGGTCAGTGATGGTACCCATAGTGGCATTGTCTTTCACTTTGACGGATACGCCGATCATGGCTTCTCCGTTCTGGTCCAGTACCGTACCTGTTGTTTTCACTTTCTGCTGCTGTACGGAGGCGATTTCGTGTTTTTCGTAAGTATCGGCTGCCGCTTGCTGAGGTGTAGCACACCATAGCATGATAGAAGCAGCGATTGCCATTTTCAGGCGATTTGTTTCTCGAAACCGGATTAGGTTCGGAAACAGGTTAGTTTTTTCTGTCATACACTAAATTGTTCGGTTAAACATTAATTTGATAGTTTGTTTTAGGATTCCGGATTTTATTTTGTTTCCGGAATAAGGTTTGTAAAGGATTCGTTTTTTCTACTTCATAAGCATAATTATTAGAGGTTACTGTATGTATGTCATTCTTTTCTTGCTCCTTTCTGAACCATGCTGATTTGTTTATTAAATTTGTTTGTCCAAAGGTGATTAAGTTCTCACGGAACTTGGAAAAAAGTGATAAATCGGCTTTTATATAACTTCGAACCGTCTGATTCGTCCTTTTTCTTTATTGTTTCACCTGTACGGGTAGTCGTATTGGTCCGGGAAGCTGATTATGTTAAATGATACAGGAACTACTAAGTCCCGCTGATTAACCTTTTGCAAATAGAGAGAAGCTTATTTTTCTACCACCTTCCTCTGAGGCGGCACGTTTTATTCATTATCTGCTGCTTTTTAATAAAATAGTGGTGCGAAGAGCAGTGATAAAGAAAATTATTATTATAAATTCTTGCATATTATTAAAAGTTATCGCATCTTTGCCGAGAGATATTGTGATTTTATAAACACAAGTTAGCCTAAGTTAACAAAAAAGTATTAATACAAGAACAGGCCAAAGGTTAAGACACATTTGCAGAAACACTTGAACGACGATAAGTTCCGTGAGAACTATACCCCACTTTTATTCCACTCATAATACATAGGTGAGCATTATTTAATATTAATAATGAGTACCTCTTTCCTGAGAAGAATTTTTTGTCTTTTTGTTTTGAGGCTTTACATTAAAGTTTTGTCTTTTCGTTCCGGTTTTCTATCCGGTTCTGTTTAATAGTGTTTATATTTAGGAATGTTGGAGTTGAGAAATACCAAAATGTTAAATAGGATACTTTTTGGATTTTACAATAAAGATAGTAGAACGTTAGTAGTAAGATCCGGATGGCAGTAACATTAGGTTTGGATATCTCTGTATGATGAATATACTTCTCCGGATGGAGTGGACTCTGTGTAATAAAGCAAAAATATCCCCGGAAAAAATACTTTTCTTCCGGGGATATTTTTATTTGATAGAATTATAATAAAGTATTATTTGATGACCAGTCGGTCTGCATCTAAAGCCAATTTATAAACTTTTCCTTTACTTGTTTTGAAAGAGAGAGTTTTATCTCCGTATCTCACTGTACAAGGTTCGCCTGCTTTTGAGAAGATGGTTGCTTCTGCAAGCTGTCCGTTTTTCCATGACAAGTCTACCTCAAAGTTCCCTTTGGCGCAGATTCCACTGATGCTTCCGTCTTTCCAGGCATCCGGAAGTGCGGGCAATAGTTGGATGAAGCCCATGTGACTTTGCAGCAGCATCTCTGTGATACCGGCGGTACCTCCAAAGTTTCCGTCGATCTGGAAAGGCGGGTGAGTATCCCACAGATTGTCCAGTGTACCGTTTTTCAGCAGATTACCGAAAAGTTTGTAGGCGTGGTTACCGTCTTGCAGACGTGCCCATTGGTTAAGTTTCCATCCCATACTCCATCCGGTTGCTCCGTCGCCGCGATGCTCAAGTACCACTCTGGCAGCTTTGGCAAGGTCGGGTGTGGTGATGGGTGAGAGCGTATGTCCCGGGTGCAGTCCGAAGAGGTGGTTGACGTGGCGGTGCTCGTCTTTCGGGTCATCGATGTCTTTCGACCATTCCATCAGCTGACCGTAGCGGCCCACTTTGTAGGGAGCCAGATGTGTCAGCACTTCTTGCCATTGTTTACGTTCCTTGCCGTCCACTCCGAGCACTTTGCTTGCTTCGATGGCATCCTGCAGAATTTCGCGGATTACGGCGTGAACGAAAGTGGTTCCTTCGTCAATCGGTCCGTGTTCGGGTGAGGTAGACGGAGCTGCGGTGTAAGTTCCATCCGGTTTGCGCCATAAAAAGTCTGTGGCAAACTGGGCGCTGCTTTTGATCAGGTCGTATCCGGTCTCTTTCAGGAATTTCTTGTCGCGGGTGTAATCATAATACTCCCAGACATGCGTTGCCAACCAGGGGCCTGCCATTGGATTGAAGTTCCAGGCCATCTCTTCACTTTCAAGCGGTGTGGTGAATCCAAAGATATTGGCTGAGATCGATGCTGTCCATCCTCTTGTTCCGAAGTAAGCCTGCGCTGTTTTCTGTCCCGGTTTTACCAGCGTACGGATAAAGTCGATCAGTGGCAATGTACATTCGTAGAGGTTGGTCGAGCAAGCCGGCCAGTAGTTCATCTGTATGTTGATGTTGTTATGGTAGTCCACTCTCCACGGACCGTCTACGTTGTTGTGCCAGATGCCTTGCAGGTTGGCAGGCATGTTACCCGGTCTTGAGCTGGCTATGAGCAGATAACGTCCGAACTGATAATAGAGTTCTTCCAGATAAAAGTCCGGTTGTCCTTTCCGGTAGTTTTGCAAGCGTTTGCCGGTGGGCAGGTTGGCGCTTTGTGCGTCCGGGTTCAGTTGTAGTTTTACCCGGTTGAACAGAGCGGCGTAGTCGTCGTAATGCTGTTTGAAGAGTACATCATATCCCATGGCTACGGCATTGTCCATCCATTGACGGGTGGTTTCGGCAGGATTTACTCCCACATATGCTTTAGGGTCTTTGAAGTCCGGGTCGAAATTGATCTTATAATCGGTATCCGCAGTGACAAGGAATACTACTTCGTCAGCGTCTTTTACGGTGATTTTTCCATTTGCGTTCGATAGTGTTCCGCCTTTGGCAATGGCATGAATGCGCACTACATATTGCATGCCGTTATTGTCGAGGTGGGCAGTGTATGCGAGGCCGTTGGCACCGTCTGCCGACATGCTTCCTGTCGATACCGGATTGGGGGAGTAACTGAAAGTAAGGTTCTGCTTGCCCGGCCGGTCGGCTTTGAAGCGGATTGCCATCACGTTGGCAGGATAGGAAATGAAGTAATCGCGTTCGTAGGCTACATCATCTTTCTTGAATTGTACAACGGCCAATGCCGAATCCAAAGAGAGAATACGTTTATAGTCACTCATGTTCACTGTACTGAGTCCGGTTTCTATATAAAACTCTCCCATTGTGGTGAAGTTACCAAAACGGAAAGGTTTTTCTCGGTTCGACTCATAAGGCACTTCGCTGTTAAAGTTCTTGCGTGTCAGCATTTCGGCCTTTTTCTGGTCTCCGTCGGTAAAGGCCTGGCGTATTTCTTTCAGTACATGTGCCGACTGTTTGTTTACATTCCAGTAGGCATCGGCTCCTCTCGAAGTATTAGGTCCTCCTCTCCAGAGAGTTTTCTCGTTGAAGGTGATGCGTTCCGCTTCTATCGAGCCCATGATGTTGGCTCCGATGCTTCCGTTTCCAATGGGCAATGATTGCGACTCCCAGTTGGCATCGGGGTTCCGGGCAGTGTCTCCTGCGCTCTCCGGTTTGCTTTCTCCTTTCCAGAGATCGGGGCGGCTGCCATACCAGATGGCTCTGCCTTGTAGTGTATTCGGTGTGTCGAACCAGATGGAGAGCCCTTGCGTGTAGTCGGTGGCATGGACATGCGCCGCCGGCAAGGCAAACAGGGCGGTGAGGAGAAGTGAATAAAGTTTCTTCATGTTTGGGTGTTATTAGAGTTAGTATTGGTTTGTCATAGTCTGCACAAAGATAAAGAAAAACCTTGAATCTTGTGCAGACTACGTGACGTTTACTCGGAGGTAAGATAAATTATCCAACCTTTCCGGGGGGCTGTCACTATCGGTGTGTCTACATTCCATTCATGCGCCTGTTGCATGTCCGGTATTTCGGGTGCTGTCAGCTTTGCCTTTTGTGGGTTCAGGCCGATCTGTTTCCAGTCTATATTCAGTTTTACGGTTTTCACTTCATCCGAATAATTACCTAAAGACAGCAGTACTTTCTCCGGTTTGCGATAGACAGTGACTTTGACAGCTTCGTCCGATGTGCTTACAGCCGGATGTTCTTCCCAGAACCCGAGCATGGTGGCTTCCGCAATGCCGAATGAATCCCATATCTTCCATACCTGGCGCGGATCGCAGTTGACTCCTTCGGTGTACCATGGATAACGGACGGTCATTCCATATTGCATCCCCAACCATGCGTTCCCACCTCTGTACAGCATGTCGCCACTCAGTCCGAAAGGAATGCCCGATGACTCGACCAGCCAGTTGGCCGGTGTCATTTTATCATAAAGGAAGCTTTCGCCGAACCACAGCTTATCTACATACGGGAAAAACTCCGTATATTGATTGGCGGGTCCCCTTGAGAATCCCGTATTCGAGTGTAAATCGATGAGGCATCCCGGCTTAACGCTTTCCATAGCCCGGCGCATTCGTTTCAGGATACGGCGGTCGAAGGAAACGTCGTCCAGATAGATACCGTCGATGTCCATGTTCTGCACCATCCAGCGCAATCCTTCTATATAATAGTTGTACCATCGGGAGTCTCCTTCGGCTGTCAGGATAGATGCATCGGCAGTGATACCCTGCTTGTCAGCATTGTCAAAGTGTTCGTACCATTGCGGTGTGTAGTTCGTCACGAAGTGCTCGCGGCACCATGGGAATCCCCCGCCGTTTCCGCCTCTCAGGATTTCGTTTCCCAAGCTGCGGATGGCCCATATCTCGGCGGTGGCATTACTCAGTTCGCGCAGCGTATAGTATATCTTTATTTTACATCCCCGGGCATGCCACTCTTTGGTGAACTCTTTCATTTTGTCTACCGTCAGGAAGGGGTAGTTGATAAACGGATTGTAGTCATTGCCTTGATGGACATTGATGATGCGTACTCCTGCTTCGATGTCGGCTTGTGAAGGTGTGGGTTTGGGGCCATTGTGGTAATAGCGGTCTGTAAACTGGCTTTTCATATCCAGCATTTTCACCGGAGTGATGATCATGGCAAAATCAAATGTAATGGAACTGCCCGCTTCGAGCATGCGCTCTCCGCTGTATGCCACAGCTTTCACTCCGTCTGCCTCTTTCCGTATGGCGAATCCGCCTTTACCCCCGTTGAACCAGCTTTCCGGATAGGCCGGACGGTACAGATTCAATAGCGGACCGCTGTAGGTGCTTCCCCTGAATTCGCAGTGGATACCTGCATGCTCGTTCCCGATCCAGAAACTGTCGAACGGCCACAGCCATTGTTGCTCTTTGGAGGTGGGGATGGACACTCCGAAGTTGTTCACCGTTTTCTCGGGGGCATCCCATTTACCGTCATACTGTTGAGGAGTAGGTTGCCCCGGAAGCCCCATGCCCAGAAAATAAGTTCCTATTTCATTCCTGACCGGCAATACCAGACGGACGTCTTTCACTTGTATCTGCTTTTTTGGGGTGATGGTATATATGTAGTTTATCCATCCGTCGAACTCCATGATTGCTTTGCAGCTGACTGTCATATCTTCGTCTTCGGCTTTCCAGTTGCCTGCTACATGGCCTTCTGTCCGCTCCGTCAGTTCGGGGACAGCTTTCAGGCTTTTCACTCCACCGGCGGTTTGGATGACAAACTCTATGGGACTGCTCAGCACGTCGTTGTTCCATGAACGGATTTGTGCGGGCAGTCCTGTGCCTTCGTCTATCGTTATGCTACGCCCGAGACAACCGATACGGTTCTCATTCACAGTCATGGCTGTGTAGGGTGCGGTAGGTGTATCGGCTATGCCCAATGTCGAGTTAAGCCATCTCAGGCGGCTGCATCTCCATAATTCACTGTCACCTCTGTCGGGCAATGCCTTTCCCGCAATCCGTATACTCAAGGGGATCGAGCTTTGTGCTCCGCCAGCATCGCTGAGGGTGATGGTGCCTGTATAGATACCTTCCTTCTGCCCGTCGGGTATATCTATTCCGAACCAGAGAGCCTGTACCTCTCCTTTGGGGACGTTTACTTCTTTTTTGAACGCTTTTCCGTAAGGATCGGTACCTTCGACATTAAAACAGGTAATGGCCGTTGCCGGTATTATTTCCCGGCCGCACTTCAGGGAAGAAGCCCGGTAAGCAATCTTGTCTGCTTGGTTCACGGCTGCCCAAAGCCCGATCTGGAAAGTATAGTATTCATTGGGGGCTGCTTCTCCCCGAAACAGTTTTCCCTGTTTGTCTGCCAGCCATTTGGTGGGGAGGTTGCTGCGCATCCGGATGGGGAACCTGCGATCTTCGGCAAAGAGGTAGAGGGAGGCTTTGTGCCGGTTGATGTAGTTCTCTTTCTCCCGGGCCGTTGCGGCAACTTCCATCGGGTAAAAACTGTCGAAAGCCTGCCGCGACTCTACTCTGACCACTTTGGCCCGAGTGCTTTTCAGGGTTGACCCGCCTTGAGCCTGCCAGGCTGCATCCGGTTCGTTTTCTTTCGGAAGGTATCCGCCACTGTAGAATCCGTATCCCTTTTGCACTTGGTAGGGGAGGTAGTAGAAGTAGTAAGTGCCTTTTTGTTCCACCGGACCGAACTGCAAACGGCAGTGTTCGTCGTTCACCTCTATCCGGCGGATATTCCGGATGGTATCTCCCGTTGCAGCGTGGATGATAAGAAATCGTTTGTGTCCTGCATCTTTGTCCGGACGCCGCCATTGGAAGTCGAGGTTCGCGATTTGTGCCGGCTTCTCTATTTGCAGTACCGCCCGATGATTTCCGAAAGATTCCTCCCAGGGTTCGGAAGGAACACCGTACGGATAGTTTTGTGGCTTTTGGGCTGCGACCGGCCCTGTGCCTCCTACTGTAAGCAGCAGGCATGTGAGTGATAGTACATGTAGTCTCATACTTATAAAAAATATCTGTTAAACGTTCTATTTTATTATGCGTGTTCCCCTTCCCGGGATCTCCCGTGAGCAAAGTGTCACTTTGATTATCGGACCTCCTCAGAATCGTTTCTTTCGGACCGACTGGCAGTCCAAGCGAAAAAAACGCGCCCTGCGTGTAAAGTCCGATATCACATTTCCCGTCTTTGGGCTTGTTTGCTTTTACTTTGAAGGTGGAATGACGGTTCTGCCGGTAAATGGTTCCTTATCCGGTCTCCTTCCTGCTTTTCTGTCAGTGTACAACGCTTTGTCTGCAATGGTCAACAGGAGGAAAAGTTCTTCCGCCAAGACCCGTTTCGGATAGCAATAGGAGATATTCCGGACAACAATAGGAGATATTTCCGGAACATAAGGACATTTTAGGAAAATGCTTACTTCTTTCCGGGTAAATGCTTACTCCTTTCGGAGTAAATACTTGCTTCTTTTTCCGAAAAGCAAGGCTCTTTTACCCCCGGAGCCCGGCTTTTCACCTCCGAAAGCTGCCGTTCGGCCCTTTTTTTCTCCTGAAGCATCCGAAACGAATAGGAGCTCTGTTAGCAAAAAGTGCTATTCGGTTTCTTTTTGCGCTATGATTCTGCAGATGGCTGACACTTCCGATCTTTCCACTCAGATCTTCAGGAATATCTTCTGCCTGTACATGATCCGTAAGATAAGGAATACAATCAGATAGTTGGCAAAGCTTAACCACACCTGATAATAACCACCCAAGTATTGCTCCAGTCCGTAACTGACGGATGCTGCTATGCAACGGAAGTTAATGACCTCTCCCAAGATATAAGCCGTAATGGAGTTCATGCCGTATATTTTCAACCAGTTCAGCCCGCGGCTGTGTCCTTTGTAGTCTATCCGGTAGTAGAAGGCACCCATCAGCAGGAAGCAAAGTCCGCCGGAAAAAAGCGTCATGCTGCTTGTCCACAACCGTTTGATGATGGGCATTTGCAGGCTCCATATCAGCGAGAAGGCTATCAGGGATATGCCGATTATCAGCAAGGTCTGTACCACTTTCCGGCGATTATCCTTGCCTGCTTTCATTATCTTTCCGGCAAAAGCTCCCAGCATCACGGTAGCCCCGAAAGTGAGGCTGCTCCAGATCCAGGTGTAGTTGTAGTGAGCAGAGAAGCTCCAACTGCCGTCTTCATTCCAGAACACTCCGTCGCGGAAATGCCCCAGTACCAGCCTGTCCACCTTCTCGGCAAAGTTTCCTTCCGGAGTGAAGTCGCCCAGGAAGGTCATCGGTATCCAGTAAATCACTAATAGCAGGGCTGTGACGATCAGCTGCCAGCGGAAGTTGCAATGCAACTGTATGATGGCGGCAATCAGATAGCCTGTGGCAATGGCTTGAAGGGTGTTGGAGTATAAATACAGATGTTTCGGGTCGAGGCCCAGCAGATTGCCCTGTACAATCATTCCGAAGATGAACAGAAGGATGAAGCGTTTGATGATTTTGCGGTAAACGGGTCCTTTGTCCGGATTGTCTTTAAACTTGGAGAACGAGAACGGCATGGAGGCTCCTGTCATGAAGAGGAAAAGAGGCATTACCAGATCCCAGAAACGGAACCCCTCCCATACTTCATGATCGAACTGGAAAAGAATACTGTTCAGCCATGGGAGGTTGAGCTGATGTGCCAATGTCCACAATACCGGCTGGAAGAAGACCAACAGGAAAAGGTCGAAACCGCGCAGGATGTCCAGTGAGGCCAGGCGGGGAGAAGGAGTTGATGAAGGCTTTTTCATAAGCGTAAGGGATTATTTGATCGTTGTTTTCAGGTCTTTTCTTTTCATATTCTCTGTTTTTATACTCTGCCGGGGAGTCTCTCCTTCGAATACGGTGCCTTCTATCACTGCCTTCTTGCAGCCGTTCAGATAGAAAACGTACGGATTGCCGGATGCGGCAGGAAAAGTTTCCGTGCGGACGATGGTGTTGTTCCTGAACAAGAGTCCTGCCGTACTCTTGGCGTAGAGCACCGGGTAGTCGAATGTTCTGAACGTGTTATCCTCTATGCGGATGTTCTGGTGTACCGGGCGTTCGGCATCGATGATTTTGTTGGAAGGATGTATGGCGATCACAGCATGGCCGGGGCCTCCATTATAGGCACAGTCTATAAAGGTATTGCCTTTGATCAATACATCTTTGACCGGTCCCGATTCGTACCAGCCTTCGGCGTCGGCTTCAATCAGTATGGCGCTCATGCCCGTTTTGTAATACGTATTGTTCTCTATCACCACCTTTCTTGGAGTGGTGACCAGAGTCCCTCTTGTACTGGTTCGTGTGAAGTAGCTGTTACGTATTTCCACTTCGGGGGTACAGGTCATGTTCTCTACGCAATCGTGATTGAGCTCCAGGCTTGTCGGAATGTCCCGGTCGAAACGTACTTCCACTATTCTGTCCGATATTCGCCTTACGTCCCTGACCGTTGCCGAGGCAAAGCGTTCCATGGTGGCTGCCCGGACAAAGGCGACGGTATCTCCCTTGAAGTAAGCGTTGAATCCATAGCTCTGTCCGTGCATGAAGCGTAACTTCAGGGTTTGCGCATCTATTTTCTCAAGGGCGCGCAGGTTGGTTCCGTGCACATTGACCGGATCGTCTTGTGCTCCGGCAAAATAACAACTGTCTATGATTACTTTTCCTTTACATCCCGAAAAGTGCATCATATCCGCTGAGGCTGCCAATAACCTGCCGCTATCGGGGCGGGGAGCACACTTGACTCTGTCCATCGTTATGTTTTCGGTATACTGGCTGACGATGCCCAACCCGTGCATGTAGTGCATCTGTAGCCTGCTCAGCGTGATGTTTTTGCTTTCAAGAATGAAAAGCCCCACCTGGTCGCGGATAATATCGCGGACGGTCAGTGTGTTTCCTGCTTTGGGCATAAATTCCGTCGGGGTATTGAAGCGGACGATGCCCGGAGCAATCTCTCTGGCATCGGATGCCGACAGTGTATTCCACCCCTGGCTGTAGGTGAAAGATTCCGTATCCGGGTCGTACTCGATGCAGTGATTCTTGTTGGAACGCCATCCCTCGCCATACAGCCGGATCTTTCCGTTCACAATCTCATAACGCGTATCGCGGTGCAGGGTTACTTCTGTTTTTCCTCCGGTCACTTTCCGGTATTGAATCTCAGATCCTGCGGGACGTTCAAAGTCGATGTGCAGGTTGTTTATTCTCACCCCGTTGCAATGTTCCAGGGCGATGGTCGTCATTTTCCCATGATACATCAGGGTGGCTCCGTTTCCTTCGATGGTCAGGTCATCGATTTCATGGAGCATCAGTCCCACGGTCTTTACTTTTGAGGGACATTCCTGTTCGGTGGATGTATTCGATATGTAGTATTCTTTGCGGGTGGCTCCTTCGGGCCAGATGTCATAGCGGCCTTCGGGCAGCGATAGCACTTTGGCTCCCGTGCGTTTACATTCGTCGATGGCAGCCTGTATTTGTGTAACACAGTTCTCGTACGAGTAGGGGACTGCTCCGAAGTCGGTGACGTAGACAGTATCTTTCTGCTGTGCATGGGCGGCAGCGTAAAATAAAAAGCAGGCGGGTAGGATGTGCAGATACTTTTTCATGGTATGTAGTCTCTTGCTTTAAATGTATTATTGAATAAGATGAATTGGGTATCCAAAGGTATATGATTTTTTTGTATTAGTGGATCACTTGAGGCTAAATAGAAGCCGCCGGGTTACTATTTATTTCCATAAATATGTTTACCCGACGGCTTCAGAGAACATCTGATAATTAAGCAATACTTACCTATTGAATCTGTGACTTCTACGAGTCATAATCGAGTGGGGGACTTATTTATTCAGAGTAACTTTCACTGTCCAGATTTTCTTTGTACCGTCGGCAGCCATTACGCTGTATTTATGCTCCCGGGTCCAATCGGCAGGAACACCGAATTTGGGTGAACCGTCCAATGGGGTGACGCGGGCGGCGGTAGATACATTGACGTAAACCACGAGGTTACTCAATGACACTTTAGCGCGTTCGGCCTCTGTGAATTTGCCCCCTGCGGCAGGAATTGTAAATACGGCAGTGGCTACACCGTGCTCCGAGTCGATATTGTTTGTACGGTCCAGCTCTTTTTCGGCTACAATGTTTTCTCCCGTGATGGCATCCTTATCACCGGAGTAGAAGCGGTGATAAGCACCTACTTTGGTTATTTCCGCCTCTTCGTAGGCGGGCAGATCTTCTTTACTGCAAGAACTGATGATGGGGACACACATCAGCAGCAGTAACATAAACCATTTAGTATCTGATAATTTGATTCTCTTCATATTATTTTCTTCTTAATTTATTTAATGAATGAACTGTTAGGTTTACCATCCCGGGTTCTGGTCGCTGTCATTGATGGCGGAGTTGGCATTGATGATGCTTTGTGTGATCGGGAACAGGTAGCGTTTCTTGGAGAATGTACGGTCGGCATTGGTATATCCTACAGTACCTACAAACATGCGATGTCTGTCTTGGCTGATCTCAACAAAGGTGGCCGGTGAACTCAATTCCGGAATGATGTCTCCTGCGGGTTTCCCGTGATTGGCTTCGCCGCCGTACATGCCCCAGCGTAACAGACTCCAGTAATAATCGCCTTCCAGAGCCAGATCTACGTGACGTTCAATCTTATAATCGTGCCATGCGTCGGCCAGTGAAGTGGCGATGGAAGGAGGCAGATTGCCGTGAGTGGTACGTGTCCGGTTGAATGTGGCTACCGCACTGCTCACTTTGGAGGCATCGTATTTGGCCAGTCCGAGCAAGGCTTCGGCCTTATTCAACAATGCACGTCCATAGCGGAAGATGACATAATGGTAGTCGGTCGGATTGTTCCAGAAGATGCGTTCGGCATTGACATAGATATATTTGCGCCAGATGTAGTTCGTTATGGGGATGTATCCGTTGCCCGGTGTCTTACCGTCTACGGCTGTCCTATGCAGGTTTCCGCCCTTATGAAGAGTGATCAGCTCATTGTAGAACATGCACGAATCATACTGGATGGAGTGATAGAAGCGTTGGTCACGGTTCTTGTACATAAAGTCATTGATCTGCACGTCCGGAGCGTTGCTGTTTGTCCGATATGCCAGGCTGTTGTCATCCAGCTCCTTGGCATCTACAGCCATGTCGGCTACGTCGGCATTGGATAATGGTGTCGTGTTGTTCACGAACTGGGTCGACTCATTCCATTTCACTCCTTGGTTGGTAATCTGGTCTATTACTAAATAATCGTCCACCAGATTCTGGGAAGGTGAGTGTTCCAGCCAGCATTCAAACACCAGGTCCTGATTGAAGAACGGACGTCCTCCGTAGTCTTCCAGGCGTTTGTTGCTCTGGTTGGGAAGCATCTCCTGCATAAGTGTACCTGCGCCGTTGGTGTTATCCTTGCTGTAATATTGTGCCAGAATGATTTCGGGAGATGTCCTGGCACCATCCTGATTGAACATACTGCCGTAATTGCTGTCCAGTGTGTATCCTTGTATACCGTCTACTGCAGCTACGGCCTGTTCGAAGAGTGACTTCTTGCGGGTGTCGTCTGTGCTGTAGGCAGCAGCTGTCAGGCATACTTCTGATTTCAGCGCACGGGCTGCATTGGCATTGATACGCCCTTGCAGGGAGGTTTCGGGCAGTCCTGCGATGGCATCATCTATATCTTTCAGGATCAGGTCGTACGTTTTGTCGATAGATTCTGTGAGCGGTAAGTTGAATTCATCCGTTTCAGCCAATACATGGTCTACCCAGATCACACGTCCGCAATGCTTGGCAATATAATAATAGGTCATTGCACGCAGCATCTTTCCTTCGGCTACCAATGCTTTTTTATCTGCATCGGACAAACCTGTAGATGCTTGCGATTTTTCGATGATCAGGTTACATCGGCGGATGGTGCCGAACTGGTTGAATCCCCATGACCAGTCACGGTTCATAAGATCTCTGGCTTCATTCGGGCAGTTCTGGCGCATGACCGAATTCAAGGTCCATTGCTCCTCCGTGCGGATATCGTGATAGAAGGGGAGGACATTGTTGTAGGTTTGCAATACAAAAGCGTCCGCTGTCGATTTTAGGCTCCAGACGAGGTCTTCCGAATAAGATTCCATAGGCTTCGTATCCAGGAAGTGTTCACAGCTCTGGAGTGTCAGTGCTGCGCAAAAGAGCGCAGGAGTGATGTATTTTATGAATTTCATATATTGTCTTCTTTTTAAGTTCATACTATTTAGAATCCTACGTTGACACTGATGGAGTATACTCTTGAAACCGGATAGGTGTAGAGGTTGCCGTCGCCGATTTCCGGGTCGATGTCGAACTTATTCGCTTTGCTGAAAGTCAGTAAGTTATAACCATTCAGAGAAACGTTGCATTTATTCATCCATGCCACTCTTTTGAGTAGTTTATGTTTGAAGTCGTAGCCGATGGATAATGTCTTCAGGCGAAGATAGCCTGTGTTGATCAGCCAGAAGTCTGAGCTGCCGTAGTTGTTACTGCCGTTGTAGCTTGCCGTACTTCTCAAACGTGGATAGCGGGCTCCCGTATTATTCGGAGTCCATACATCGGTCTGGAAGTCATAGATAACAGGAGGATAACCGCTGCCGCTTTGGCTTCCCTGAATCATACCGCCCATATAAAGGTCGGCCGGAGTAGCTCCCTGCCACAGCATGTTCATGAACCAGCCTTTGTAGTTCAAGTCGGCACTGAAGCCGTATTGGCCGCGGGGCATACTGTTTTTGCCGATGCGGTGCTGGTCGGAACCGTCAATGATACCGTCGCCGTTGAAGTCATTGTATTTCAGGTCGCCTGCACCTAAGTTGACGGAACTCTGACGTTTGGGTGAGTTCATGATGTCTTCCTGATTCTGATAATAGCCCAGGCAGTCGTATCCGATACCCCAATATCCTTTGGCTTGTGTAGTACGTTTGTATGGGTTCTTGGTATCGGTTTCCGCTTCGTTCGGATTGATGTTCCAGTATTGGTCGAAGTAGGTGAAGTTGCCCGAAAGTGTGTATTCAAAATCACCTCTTTTCTCTTTCCATTGCAGGATGAACTCGGCACCTTGGCGGATGAACTCGCCATTTGACTTTACTTTGGGTAATGCGATACCCAACGGGTCGGTATAAGCTACTGCCGATGGAGAGGTCAGATAACCTTTGGTGCTCTTGCGGAAATAGTCTACAGAACCCGAAAGACGGTTGTTGAGCGATCCGAAATCGAATCCGATGTTAAAGTCGCGGGTAGTATACCAGGTAATGTCTTTGCTGACCAAGGCACCTTCGGAAAATCCCGGATACCAACTTCCGTTAAGCAGGTAGCCACGGTCGTTCAGTCCGTATGATTGCAGGTAAGCATAGCGTCCGATGGCGTCTGAACCGATCTCGCCATAAGAAGCTCTTACCTTGAACTGGTCGAAGATATGACGGTCTTTTAATGTCTGCCAGAAGCTTTCTTCCGAAATGACCCATGCAAGAGAGCCGGCATAGAATGTTCCCCAGCGTTTACCTCGCGGGAAATTGTCGCTACCGTCGTAACGGAGGCTGGCCTCGGCCACATATTTGCTGGCATAGTCATATTTCAGTCGGGCTACTACACCGGCACGCGCTTCTTCACCTTCCGAAGAACTGTTTTTGGCTGTAGATACAGGACCTGCACCGATCTGGTCTACGTCCAGCAAATATTCTTCGCGGGATAATGAGGCATCGTCTTTAAAGAGTTTATAGGCTTCGATACCGGCTGTGGCGCTGATTGTGTGTACCTGATTGAAAGTACGGTCATAATTGGCAAAGCCTTGTACGGTGTACGATGACCAGTTTGAATAAGACTTGCTCAGTGAAGGTTTGCCGGGATCGTTGGGGTTGCCATCCCAATCGTATGCTAAAGGTGATTTTTTCCAACTTTTTGACTTGTCGTTGTTGATGCGGTAGTTACCCAGTGCTTTCAATCGTAGGCCCGGTACATAAGGTACGCTCCACTCCAGTGCGAGGTTTGCTATGGCACTGAGGTTTTCGTTTTTAGTGTATCCGGCGTCGGGGGAGATCTCCATCAATGGGTTATCCGGTGTGTTGAATATTTGTCCGTTCGGATTGTATGCTATTTCCCAGGGGGCTTTATTCTGGATGTGTCCCCAGGTGTGATAATAGCTGTCTCCCGATTTGGCATTAGGCGATCTTAAGTCCGTTTTGTAAGCTTCGATGCTGGAAGTTACTTTCAAACCTATTTCTTTAAAATCTGCTACGATATTTGTGCGGAAGTTGTAGCGTTTGAAACTGTTTACATCGAACTTATAGAGTGACTTCTGATCGTAGAACCCCAAAGAGGTATATGCTTTTATCTTTTCGCTACCACCGGTGACAGTCAGGGTATGTTGCATTTCCGGTGCGAAGTTCTTCAAACAGAGTTTTTGCCAGTCCGTATTAGGATATCTGCGTGGATCTGATCCGTTGCGGAACAGTTCCAGTTCATCGTCCGTATAGGCCGGTGCCAATCCGTCATTGGTCATACTCATGTTCTTATAGAAGGCTGCATCGTGGGCATCCAGCTTATTGGGCATATTGGCAGGTTGGCTCCAGTTATAGTTAAAGTTATAATTGACGCTCATTTTCCCTGCTTTGCCTTGCTTGGTTACTATCATTACGATACCGTTGGCGGCACGTGCTCCGTAAACGGCCGTAGAAGCGGCGTCCTTCAGGATTGTGATCTGATCGATGTCCTCAGCATTCAGATTGCGGAAATCCCGCTCTTCGGAAATCACATCGTCTATTACATAAAGCGGAGTGCCCCCTCCACGGATAGAGACACTGGAAAAGTTATTCAGACCGCCTCCGCTGGTTGTGACCAACAGACCGGGAGCACGTCCTGCCAGGCTTTGGGTGATGTTTGCCGTCGGTGCTTTGATAATGTCTTCTGTATTGACACTGGCAATGGCGGCGGTTGTTTTACGTTTAGAAGTCGTACCGTAACCTACTACGATGACTTCATCCAGCGTTTTAGTGTCTTCTTCCATCGTGATGCGTAAATCTTTGGATTTTCCGACAGCGACTTCTAAGGGCTTGTATCCGATGTAGCTGATTTCGAGTACGGCCTTGTTGGGGACATTCGGTATCATAAACTCTCCTTCCATATTGGTGATGGTACCGATAGTGCTTCCTTGTACTTTTACCGAGGCACCGATGATGGCCTCTCCGCTCTCATCGACTATTTTACCTGTTATTTTCTCTGTTTTACTCTGCTGTGTGGCTGTGACAGCATTTTTTTCATAACTGTCTGCTACGGCAATTTGTGATGTCGTGCAGAATAGCAGGAGACTGATACCTGCTATCTTCAAAAAGTTGATTTCTCGAAGGCATGTGTGCTTCGGAAATTGGCAAGTTCTTTTTGTCATACATTAAATTATTCGGTTAAACATAAAATGTGATTTGGAGGATATAGATCAGACTGTCTAATCTACATCGGTTTGAGGGGATTTTTTCAGGTTCTCATAGGCATTAGCTTTTGGTTTATAATATTAAGTCTGTTCAATAACCTTGCTGAACTATGCTGATTGCTATCTGGAAAAAATAGAGCTAAATGAGATAGGTTCTTTCAGTACTTTTACCATCTGTATTAGATTGATTATTAATGGTGTACTAAACGGGGTGTAAAACGGTGAAGATGCTTGGTCGGATATTTTAATGCTTCTGAGTGGGAGGTATAATACCTATTTTCTACCTTTTACTTATATATGCATCTGAAATATAGTTGATTATTGTTTATGGGAGGAGTTGTGAACGCTATCCGCATGTTTCTTCTGCCATCTCAGTGCTAACCGGATAAATGAAAATCTTAATGCTATTAAATTTTTATTGTATAAAATATGTTGGTATAAAAAAATATAGTGAAAAGTTGCGGAGATATTAACTTCTTATTATCTTTGCCCCATAATAAATGCTAATAATTGCAAATGCAATGGTTAACTGGTCCTAAGAGCTATCTGTTGTCTTTTCGTATAATTCCTAAGTACTGAAAGAACTTGGAAAAAAATCACAAGCTATTTTGCTAATAATTTGAAAAGGTACGGAAACACAATCGGATTCCCCCATACCCTCTCTAAGGAAGAAATATAAAAATAGAAATATTAGATTGATGGAGTCACCGGTCATGCACTTGAATGTAACTGAAAGTGGAGATGAACGGTGTGACTTTATAGTGTTTCCGATGCACCATATTTTACCATCCCATTCTTGTCTCTGATAAAAGTATAATGAGGAATAACCCAAATGGCACTTAATACCATTTAAAAACAACTTACCCAAGAATACGCTGAACTGCGTAAACTTGGGTAAGATTTTTTAGCTTAGTGAGGCCTTAGGATTCGATTTCCTTTTACAGGCCTCACGTAGTAGCGATAAATCGCTTATTGAAAATAACCTATTGAAAAATGTTAGGTTTTTCTTTATCCTTAATTCGGTAATTCCAATGCTGAAGCACCATCCTCAATAGGCCATCCCGGATTCTGATAAATAGGTGAGTTGTTCACATCACCATCAGGAGATGAAAGCATGAAATCACTGAATACGATTGGATACAAGTAGCAAGCCGGTGTCCATGTATATCCATTATACATCGTATTGTTTTTTTCTGTCATTCTGTAAGGGCACAAATTATTGCCGCTTGCAGCCTGACTTGAAACATTTGCTTGATCACCGGTTGTAATCAATCGACTTTCTCCTTTATCGTCTTTATAAAGTTCAGCAGCACCGCCTCCCCACAGGTTGAATCCTTCGATAACATAATTCTTCACTTGGTCGAGCGCACGCCAACGTTTCAAATCCCACATTCGCATGCCATCTGCAATGAACTCACATCTACGTTCACGACGGATATTATACAATGTTTTATCTACCGGCTGACCAGCTGAATAAATAGCCCAGTCATCTTCTTTAGTATAATCAGTAGCAGCAATTGTTTTGTTGAAATCCGGATCTACACCTGCACGTGTACGAATTGCTTTCCAGTAACTTTCTGCGGTAGCATCCAGGTTGCTGTTCTTTTCGTAACAAGCTTCCATGTAATTCAACATAGCTTCTACACCACGGAATACAACACAGCCGTAATCAGACAAGAAGTGAGTATCACCACCGCTTCCCTGAGCTATTTCGTATGACATGGCTTTACGGATGTGATAACCGGTTACGTTTCTTCCTTCCGGTAATTCCAGGATCTTAGGTACGTTCCATGTCGTCGGATCACTCTCTACCGGCTCTTGTTTCATTTGCAGTCTATCCAACTCCGAAGCCGAGAACAGTCTCAAACGGTAGTCTCTGTTCTGAAACTCTTTATAGATATGGTCATCCCCTTGATATTGGCTGTTCGAAGCATACCATGGCAAACCGTTCTCCATTAGGAATGTCTTGACATATCCCTTTGTAAAACCATAATTACCACCTCCACGAGAAGTGTAATAAGTAGCATTGTGGTTTACACTGAGTGCTTTATCATAAGCTTTCCAGAATACAACTTCTGACAGATCTTCCAGATTTTTAGAATTATACATTTCAAAGAACGGATTCCATCCCGAAGCTGAAGAGGTAGGATTCACCTCTTTACTGTTCACAGTCAATGTGATCTGATCTCCTACTTCTTTGGCAGCAGCCATGGCTTCTGTTAAGAAGAAGTCAATTTCTTGATTGACGTTAATGGTAAAGTCCTTCAAGTAATCTTTTTGTTTTCCCGGCCACGTATCGTCACCCGGCACACGTCCGGTACCTCTATGATATTTCAACCAGGTAGCTTCAGATAAAGCAACTCTTGACTTCACCAGTAATGCTGCGTTACGTGTCAGGCGATTTTTTCCACCTACGGGGCTGTTAGTCATCAGTTCGGCAGCCTTATCCAGGTCGCTAAGGATGAAACGTGCCACTTCGTTGCGCGGGCGACGCTTACTTGCTTCGATAAGATCTTCTTTCTTATCAGATAATACCTTAGTGAGGATAGGGAAGTCTCCAAGATTCTGTAGCTTGCTGAAATACTCCCATGCTCTGAGGAAATATATCTCGCCGATATATTGTTTAATGTTCTTTTCAACACCTTCGATTTCTCCTGCTTCCCAACGCGGGATCACGATTTCCAGGAAATAGTTCAGGTTACGGATAGTGCCGAATCCCCATGCGTCATAAGTACCTACACGCCACTGTCCCGGTTCCCAATAAGTCGTATTGGGTGATGCAGTAGCTTGATTGTCAGTGCCATTGTCTGATACGATCGGACCTCCATTATATCCACTATGAATATTGAAACTGTATGCATTGATAGCATAGGCAGCCAATTGACTTTCATTCTTAAGATATGTATCCGGAGTAACCGAATCCAACGGCTCTCTGTCCAGAAAATCTTCGCAAGAGGTCAGTAAAGACGCTCCGGCCAACAGAGATAGAGTTATATATTTGAATGTTATTTTCATAAAAAGTATCAATTAAAAGTTTACGTTAAGACCAACAGACCACACTCTTGCCAAAGGATATGCTTTTCCTGCATCACCGGTGCTACCCAGTACTTCAGGGTCGAATACCCTCATCTTTGTACCTGTCCATAAGTTATCTCCCGAAACATATACACGAAGTGAATTTACAGCAAATTTCTTTGTGATAGTGCTTGGTAAAGTATAACCCAGTTGTAAGTTCTTCAAACGAATATAAGCACCGTTCTGTACGTAACGTGACTGTGTCAGAGTATTCTTTCCACCTTCACTGCTGCCACCGCCAAAGATGACTCTCGGATAATAGGCATCTACATTCGGTCCAAATACACTTTCTGTATCTTCCGGACGGAAATAATCCATGTGGTCTTTGAAAGCAGCAGCCTGCCACATTCCTTGTCCGTTAGCTCCCCAGAAATACGGTCCTCCGACAACAACATCACGCTTGCCTACTCCTTGGAAGAAAGCACTGAAATCGAAACCTTTCCAGGATGCATCTAGTGTCAAACCATATTTAAATCGTAATTGAGTATTGGCTACCACCTTCAAGTCGCCGAGATCATTCAAAGTACCGTCTCCCGAAGAAATTTTACCATCTCCGTTCAGGTCTTTGTACATGATGTCACCGGCAGCCCACTTACTACCTAGCTGGCTTTGTCCTCCATTGGGTAATGAAGCCAGGTGTGCTTCCATTTCCGCATCTGTCTTGGCAATACCTACTGTCTCATATCCCCAAACCAGACCATCCATTCTTCCTGCATACCACTGGTTTCTATTCAGTTCTTCGTTCGGATAGCGTGTTACCTTTCTCTGGTCATCGGAAAGAACGAATTTCACTCCATAATTAAAATCTTTAATACGGTCTCTCCAAGAAACTTCCACTTCAAAACCCCATGCTTTCATATCCGCATTGTTTACCTTAGGAACCGTAGCACCCAGTGTTGCCGGTAATTGTGGAGCCGGACCAATCATATCAAGTGTATTACGAACGAAATAGTCAAATGAACCCGTCAAACGATTGTTGAGTAAACCGAAGTCAAAACCGATATTCCATGAACGAACGGTTTCCCATGTCATTTCAGCACTCACAATGCCCGGTGCAGAAGCTGTATTCGGTTTCTTTCCATTGATCAGCCAACCGCTGTTTTCAACACCTGTAGGCATTGTCTGATAGAAAGGATAGAAAGCAGTTGTGTTACAGTTACCCAATTCACCCCATGAACCTCTGATCTTGAAATTATTCACAATGTGTTCCAGATCTCTCCAGAAGGGTTCGCGAGAAACATTCCAACCGGCAGAGAATGATGGGAAGAAGCCCCAACGTTTGTCTCCGATGAAACGGGAAGATCCGTCATAGCGACCATTGATTTCCAACAAATAACGTTCTTTATAGTTATAGTTGATACGACCGAAGAAACCGGCATTTGCCCAATGGGAGTAACCACCATTTGCTTTCTGTTCAGTAGTACCGGTATTCAATGTCGGAACATCCGGAGTGATCAACTCATCACGCTGTCCTGATAAGTTTGTCCGTTTATACAATTCGGCATTAAAACCTCCCATCACTTTAAAGTAATGATCACCGATCTGCTTGAAATAATCAGTATACAGGTTTAGAGAATAATTGTTGTCTTTCCAATAACTTTGGTTGACACGTGACATTCCCGGAGTATATCCGTCGAACCATGCCATGGCAACAGGGCTTCCCTCGCCATCGTGATAATATACAGGCAATACTTCCCACTGATTCTGATTATTGACAATCTTCATGTTACCTTCAGCATGGATCAACCAGTCTTTCAAAGGTTCAACAACCAACTGAATCTGTTGATAGAATTGATCTTTTTGAGTCACATCACGTCCACCTTCTTCCATCTGAATAATTTCACTATGATCCAGATAATATCCATTGGCGTCTTTTACCGGATTGGTCGGCCAGCGGCGAGCGATATTGTGGTAGAAATTACTCGTCAGGTAAGAGGGACGGTCATAATCCTCACGAATAAATTTGGTGTTATACATTAACTTCACATATTTAGAAAGTGTTGCGTTGATTTTACCTGAAAGGTTATAACGAGTCAGGCGGTCATCTCCATGGCGAGTCAGTCCCTTATCGCCCATGTAACCGGCTGAAACCATATAAGTCACTTTATCTGTACCTCCATTCACTGATATGTTGTGCTCATTGGATACGATACTGTGATACTGTTCTTTAAACCAGTCTGTATTGGCCCATGCACCGGCATATTTCTTCCACTCACCGTCTTTCCAGGAAATGCCGGCAGCATCCGGTCCTGTTAAGGTTCCCTGCTGGAATGCCAGAATCTTATCCATTACATCCTGAGTGAACTTGATATTACCGTTCTGGTTGATACCGGCCTCGTTCCAATAGTTGGCAAAACTCCATGAGTCCATCATTTCCGGCATCGACATAGGAGATTTGAAACGGACATTAGTGCTATAATTAACGCTTGTGCGGCCTGCTTTACCACTCTTGGTAGTGATCAGGATAACACCAAACGGGGCACGTGAACCATAGATAGAAGATGCGGCAGCATCTTTCAATACAGAAATATTTTCGATATCGTTAGGATTAATACTGTTCATATCTCCTTCCATACCATCGATAAGGATTAAAGGAGAAGAACTGGATCCGTCACCGATCGTACCCGCACCACGGATACTGATATTCATTCCTGCATCCAATGCGCCACCGGCAGTAGGAACTGTCAAGTTCAAACCCGGAACCACACCTTGCAAAGCCTGTGATACGTTAGAGACCGGACGTGACTCGATTACCTTAGAGTCTACCATACTTACAGCACCGGTTACGTTCACTTTTTTCTGTGAACCATAGCCCACGATAACAACTTCATCCAATACTTCGGCATCTTCTTGCATCGTAATGTTGAGAGCTGTACCTTCTGCTTTGACTGTAACGGTTTTATAACCAATGTAGGAGATTTCGAGTGTAGCGCCTTTAGGGGTGTCGATAGAGAACTTTCCTTCCAGGTCAGTAATGGCACCCATGGTAGCATTGTCTTTTACTTTGACGGATACACCGATCATGGCTTCTCCGTTCTGGTCCACTACCGTACCTGTCGTTTTCACTTTCTGCTGTTGTACGGAGGCGATTTCGTGTTTTTCGTAAGTATCGGCTGCCGCTTGCTGAGGTGTAGCACACCATAGCATAATAGAAGCAGCGATTGCCATTTTCAGGCGATTTGTTTCTCGAAACCGGATTAGGCTCGGAAACAGGTTAGTTTTTTCTGTCATACACTAAATTGTTCGGTTAAACATTCGTTTGTTAATTCTTTCAAGATTTGATTGTACAGATGGAAATGTGTTCCTCTGTATCATTTAGTTTTTTGTGTCTTTACTTTGTCATAGGCATTTCTTAAAAATTATATTTTAGTTATTTAAAGGGGGCATTTGGATTATTTTGTCATGTTTTATAATAGTGTATATATATTTCGTTTATTTGCAATATAGGTATAAATGCTATCTCAGTTCTAACTGAACTTGGATAGAAGGAATGTATATGGTTGATTATCACACGAAATGTGATATGAAAAGATAGATATGCGTAAATATGCAATAGACAAATGGTTAGTTTTACAGAAAATATTACAGAAAAAAGTAATAATATAAGCGAATAATCAATTCAAAGTTTCTACCCAAAAAGATTTATTCTTTCATTTTTTTACAAGAGACACTCTATATATCAAAAATAAAATAGTAAATACGGACCTATATTTTTTAATATTTTATTAATATCTCTTGCTTCTTATTAAAATTCGTTTTATTTTTGCCCCATATAAGGATTTAGAGGCGAATCCGTATTCCATCGGTAGTAGATGGAGTTTTGAGAAAACTGATTTAGAACAAACAATATATAGGACAAAGAATAAGTCCAGTTAGAACTTAGCCGACTTTTCCGTTGAAATGTTTATCACTACTTTTATTATATCGTTTATCAGGTTGTTAATTTTGCCAATGGGCTGATTGTATTCTGGGAAATTAAATAATTCCATTCTTTACGCAAATTTCATTCTTTGTATGATTTATTTCGTCTCCGTACCGGGGAATTATATCGTTCGGTTGATATTTTCTTTTGATCTCGAAGCAGGAGGTACTTATCAGAATGATAATTATGTCTTTGAAGAACAAATGGATGATATCTTTCAGGAATAGGGCTCTTTTCTATCTGACATATTGAAAATCAGCAAGATGAAGAATGTGCATTGGGTTGTTGAAATACTTGTTTTAACATGGTCTTAAAATAAGTGTTTTGATGACAGATAACAAATCTTTTAGGCGCAAAAGACTTGTTGTTTGCATATAGGAAAAAAGTGATATGCAAGCGGCATTAACAATGTTAATTGAGAAGAGATTTTTTAGTCGGTAGGTTCTTGTGCGGTACAGGACAAAAAAAGAAAGGCGACTCTGCAAAGGGTCGCCTTTCGATTATTTAAAGTTGTTAACTTTGTCTGATTAGAGTTTCGGACCAGCAGCAACCAACTTCTTACCAGCTTCGTTTCCAGTGAACTTAGCGAAATTCTTGATGAAGCGACCGGCAAGGTCTTTTGCTTTTTCATTCCACTGTGCAGGATCAGCGTAAGTATCACGAGGATCAAGGATCTTCGGATCAACACCCGGAAGTTCTGTAGGAACAACAAAGTCGAAGAAAGGAATAACCTTAGTAGGAGCTTTGTCGATAGAACCGTCAAGGATAGCGTCGATGATACCACGAGTATCTTTGATAGAAATACGTTTGCCGCTTCCGTTCCATCCTGTGTTAACCAAGTATGCTTTAGCACCGGTCATTTCCATCTTCTTAACCAATTCTTCTGCATATTTAGTTGGGTGCAATGATAAGAATGCAGCACCGAAGCAAGCAGAGAATGTCGGAGTCGGTTCAGTGATACCACGTTCTGTACCAGCCAATTTAGCTGTAAATCCAGACAGGAAGTAGTACTGAGCTTGTTCCGGGTTCAAGATAGATACCGGAGGCAATACACCGAAGGCATCAGCTGACAAGAAGATAACTTGTTTAGCGTGAGGACCTTTAGACACCGGTTTAACGATGTTTTCGATGTGGTAGATAGGATAAGAAACACGAGTGTTTTCTGTTACTGATTTGTCAGCGAAATTGATTTTGCCATCAGCAGCTACTGTTACGTTCTCCAACAGAGCGTCACGTTTGATAGCGTTGAAGATATCCGGTTCGCTTTCTTTATCCAGGTTGATAACCTTAGCGTAGCAACCACCTTCGTAGTTGAATACACCTTCGTTGTCCCATCCGTGTTCGTCGTCACCGATCAATTTACGTTTCGGGTCAGTAGACAAAGTAGTCTTACCTGTACCAGACAAACCGAAGAAGATAGCAGAGCTAGTTCCTTCCATATCTGTGTTAGCAGAGCAGTGCATAGAAGCGATACCACGAAGCGGGTTCATGTAGTTCATGATTGAGAACATACCTTTCTTCATTTCACCACCGTACCAAGTATTCAGGATAACTTGTTCTTTAGTCTTCAGGTTGAAAACTGTAGCAGTTTCTGAGTTCAGACCCAGTTCTTTGTAGTTATCAACTTTTGCTTTAGAAGCGTTGAAGCATACGAAATCAGGTTCTCCGTAGTTAGCAAGTTCTTCAGCTGTCGGGCGGATGAACATGTTAGTTACGAAGTGTGCCTGCCAAGCTACTTCCATGATGAAACGTACTTTCATGCGAGTACCTTCGTTAGCACCACAGAAAGTATCAACAACGAACAGGCGTTTGTTAGAAAGTTCTTTAACGGCTTTAGCTTTCAGGTCAGCCCAAGCTTCTTCTGAACAAGGTTTGTTGTCGTTCTTGTATTCTTCAGAAGTCCACCATACTGAATTTTCAGAAGCTTCATTCTTAACGAAGAATTTATCTTTAGGAGAACGGCCAGTGTAAACGCCAGTCATTACGTTTACAGCACCCAATTCTGTTACTTGACCTTTTTCAAAGCCTTCCAGACCTGGTTTTGTTTCTTCAGCGAACAAAACATCGTAAGACGGGTTGTGCAGGATTTCAGTTACACCTGTAATACCGTACTTGCTTAAATCTAAATTTGCCATTTTCTTTTGAATTAATTAAAATTGGTATATTGTTTATTATCTCTTTCTGGCGTTCGGAATGGAATGTTTTTAAACATCCCCTTGTAAATCGACTACAAAAGTAATGCTTTCTTTGGAAACAAAGAATATATTAGAGAAATTTTTCTTTAATAGAAACCGTTTTATGTTTACGTAACAATATCTGCAAACTGAACGTTGCAAATTGAAAGATTATCACTTACTTTGCACCGTATAAAACCTGAATATTAAAACGCAGTTGAAAAGATGAAGATTATTAATTTAAGTGAGACAGACTCAATATTGAATCAGTATGTATCAGAGATAAGGAACGTTGAGGTTCAGAACGACCGTTTGCGTTTTCGTCGCAACATTGAACGTATCGGCGAGGTGATGGCTTATGAAATGAGCAAGACGTTTGCTTATTCGGTGAAGGAGATACAAACTCCATTGGGGATAGCACCTGTCAGAACACCGGACAATCCATTGGTTATTAGTACGATTCTTCGTGCCGGGTTGCCTTTCCACCAAGGATTCCTGAGCTATTTCGATTATGCCGAGAATGCTTTTGTTTCTGCTTATCGTAAGTACAAAGATACGTTGAAATTCGACATACATATTGAATACATCGCTTCACCGCGTATCGACGGGAAAACTCTTATCATTACAGATCCGATGCTTGCCACCGGCGGAAGTATGGAACTGAGTTATCAGGCCATGTTGACGAAGGGACATCCGTCTGAAATTCATGTTGCTTCGATTATTGCCAGCCAAAGGGCTGTCGATCATATAGCCAGTATTCTGCCGGAGGATAAAACTACAATCTGGTGTGCAGCTATCGATCCTGAGATAAATGAACACTCTTATATTGTTCCCGGATTGGGTGATGCGGGTGATCTTGCTTTTGGCGAGAAAGAATAAACCGGTCAGATAACTGATTGTAAGACAACCTGTCTTTTTGCTCCCGGAATGTGGATTGGGGAGAAAAAAGGCAGGTTGTTTTTTATAAAATGCTTTCTGAAGGTAAACAAGCTAGGAGAGATTTGTGTATCTTTGCCGCTACTATTATAAAACATTGATAGAGTATAGTCAGAGTGGAAAAAAGATTTTCTAAGATATTTTCAATAGTCGTTTACGCATTCTTAGCTTTATGGATGGGAGCATGTAAGAGTGAACCTGTCCGCTTGCCGGAACTGAGCGGACACCGGGGAGCGGACTGTATTGCTCCGGAGAATACGCTGGCTTCGGCGGATTCATGTATAAAGTATAAGATTGACTTCATGGAATGTGATATTTGTATCAGTAAGGACAGCGTATTCTATTTATTGCATGATTCTACCTTGGATCGTACGACGAATGGAACCGGGCTGATTAGAGAGTGGCTTTCGGCAGATATCGATACATTGGATGCAGGTTCATGGTTTGGCGAAAAGTTCAGCGGACAGTGTGTTCCCCGGTTGGACGTTTTATTGCGGAAGGCTAAACAGAACGGTCTGAAGCTGACGCTCGATTATCGTACGGGAGACTTTGGACAGTTGCTGGATCTGGTTCGCAGGGAAGGAATGTTAGAGAATTGTACATTTACTTTCTGGTCGGACAAGGAGGCAAAGGCTTTTCGCCAAGTAGCTCCTGAAATTCGGACATTACAGGCGTATGTAGGAGGTGGTGCCGAACTTGATAAGGTTATAGCTGAAATAAATCCCAATATTGCGGTTATTCGGATCGATTCACTGGATAAGCTCCTGGTGGAACGGTGCCATAAGAAAGGATTGAAGGTGCTTGCATTAGCACTGGGCACTGACGATGTAGAAGAGTCTGACCGGAAAGCTATTGAGCTCGGGGTGGATGTGCTGGCTACGGACAGACCGGAGCTGTTTGTAAAGAAATACAGACCAGAGCATACATGGACAAAATGATCCGGGTATTCCGGCATATAAAATAAGAGGCATCTTGAAGGAGACGCCTCTTACTTTATAGGGATTAACAGGGGGATTTTATTTTACTTCCCATGTTTCATTGGTCATCAGCAATTCCTGGAAGTTATGATACTTCTTTTTGGCTTTCACTTCATCAATCTGCTCGGCGACTGCATCGTTATAGGTAGGAGCTTCCACATCACGGATCACACCGAGTGCGATTGGGAAATCCGGTCCTTCCATTAATGCCAGTTTCAGTTGCAACGTATTATCCATGCTGTGAGCATTGTGGATAAGAATGTCTTTTTCTGTCACGCCGTTCTCACCTAATTTTACCACTTTCAAGCCGAAACCTTCCTGCATCAGGCCGAACTCTTTGTTTTCGCCGAATAACATCGGTTTGCCGTGTTCCAGATAGATTGCGTTTTTAGAACGTCCTTCTTTCGTTGCGACCGATTCGTGTGTGCCGTCATTAAAGATGACGCAGTTTTGCAGAACTTCCACAACCGATGCTCCTTTATGGTTGGCTGCAGCTTTCAATACTTCGACAGAAGCCGGTCCGTCTACCGCAACACAACGTGCGAAGAAACGGCCACGCGCGCCGAAACAGAGTTCTGCCGGGTGGAATGGATCTTCTACGGTACCGTAAGGAGATGATTTGCTGACGAATCCGCGGTCGGAAGTCGGAGAATACTGACCTTTGGTCAATCCGTAGATGCGGTTGTTCAATAAGATCATATTCAAGTCGATGTTACGGCGTACCGCATGGATGAAATGATTACCGCCAATGGCCAGACCATCACCGTCACCGGAGATTTGCCAGATGGTTAAATTCGGATTAGCTACCTTGGCACCTGTCGCAACAGCGGCGGCACGCCCGTGGATGGTATGGAAGCCGTATGTGTTGACATAATAAGGTAGGCGGGAAGAACAGCCGATACCGGAGATCACGGCAATGTTGTGCGGAGCTACTCCCAGTTCGGCCATAGCCTTGTGCAAGGAGTTCAGGAAAGCATGGTCACCGCATCCCGGACACCAGCGAGGCTGACCTGATTTATAATCTTTTGCTGTATATACTGTTTCGCTCATCTCTTATTCCTCCAATAATTTAGTGAATGCTTCTACAAGTTCTCTCGTAACGAACGGCTGGCCTTTTACCTGGTTGAACTGGCTGATATTCAGTCCGGGTACTTTCATGCGCAGATATCCTGCGAATTGTCCCAAGTTCTGTTCGGCTACTACAATCTTTTTATACTTTTTCAGTATTTCGGCTGTGTTCTTAGGCAGCGGGTTGATGTACTGGAAGTGAGCGAGTGCCACTTTCTTTCCATTTTTGCGCATATGCTCTACAGCCGAATAAAGATGGCCGTAAGTACCACCCCAGCCTACTACCAGCAGGTCGGCATCAGCATCGCCTTGTACTTCCTGTTCAGGAATACTGTCGGCTATCTTGTCGACTTTGGCCTGACGCAGAAGTGTCATTTTCTGGTGATTTTCCGGTTCTGTGGAAATAACGCCTGTTTCACTGCTCTTCTCGAGCCCACCGATGCGATGCATGAATCCTTCGGTCCCGGGAACGGCCCAATAGCGTACGCCGGTCTTTTCGTTACGTTGGAACGGGGTCCATGTGCCAATCATATCCGGTGTTACATACGGCGGATTTATAGCCGGATACTCATCCATGTTGGGTAGTTTCCATGCGGCAGAACCGTTTGCGATAAAGGCATCGGTCAGCAGTACTACCGGAGTCATGTGTTCAAGAGCTATTTTAGCAGCCATATAAGCAGCATCAAAACAGTTGGTGGGTGAAGTAGCTGCAATGACAGGCATCGGACTTTCACCGTTACGTCCATAAAGGGCTTGCAACAGGTCTGTTTGTTCCGACTTGGTCGGCATACCGGTAGAAGGGCCTCCACGCTGTACGTTGACCACAACCAGTGGTAATTCGGCAATGACAGCCAGGTTCATGGCTTCACTTTTCAGGCAGACACCCGGTCCTGAAGTAGTCGTTACAGCCAGATCGCCTGCAAATGCTGCACCTACAGCCGAAGCGCATCCGGCGATTTCATCTTCACATTGAACGGTTTTCACGCCCAGCGATTTATGTTTGGCGAGCTCGTGCAGGATATCGGTAGCCGGAGTGATGGGGTAAGATCCCAGATAAAGTTCCAATCCCGCTTTTTCGGCAGCGGCGATCAAACCGTATGAAGTGGCTTTGTTACCATTAATATCGGTATAGAGTCCTGCGGCTTTCGGCGTTTTACTTTCAATCTTGTAAGTGGAAGTAGAGGCATGCGTGTTGGCTCCATAGTTGTAGCCGTCATTTAGCACTTTGATGTTGGCAGCGGCAATTTCCGGTTTTTTTGCGAATTTCTCGTTCAGCATTTTTTCGGCAGCAGACAGGTTGCGGTTGAATAACCAGCATACTAAACCGAGAGCGAACATGTTTTTGCAACGCAACATGGCTTTGTTGTCCAGCCCTGAATCTTTGAGGCTTTCTTTACACATCGACGAGATGGGGACTTCAAGCACTTGCTGTGTGATTCCCATTTCTTCGAAAGGATTGCCTGTCTTGAACTGTGCTTTTTCCAAGTCTTTTTCTCCGAAAGAGTCGGAATCTGTGATGACCAGCCCCTGCGGTTTGCAGAATTTAATTTGTGTTTTCAGTGCGGCGGGATTCATAGCTACCAATACGTGGCAATGATCACCCGGAGTGAATATCTTACTTGCACCGACGTGTACCTGAAAACCTGATACGCCCGTCAGTGACCCTTGCGGAGCACGGATATCTGCCGGATAATCGGGAAATGTACAGATGTCATTTCCAACCGTAGCCGACACGTTCGAGAAGATGTTGCCGGCCAACTGCATACCGTCGCCGGAATCGCCGGAGAAGCGGACAACCACTTCTTCCAATTCTTTAACCATCATTTCGTCTGCCATAATTCTATTTATATATTTAAATTTAGGATTAACATGAACCGGTGTTAGTGTGTTCTTTGAATATTAACCACCAGCGTGTCTTTTTTGTTTGTCACTTTCCTGTATATGTGGCAGGCAAAGTTCGCAAAGTTAAGTGACTTAACAAAATCTTTTCTGATTTATCTGTGGGGCTTTGTTAAAAGAGAACTGTTTTATTGCAATTTTGTTCTCTGGAGTAAGCAAATTGTCTACATTTTGTTCAGATATGGGCTCTGACTACAACAGTTTGATATCTCTGTTTAGATCGTTTTTTGACTTATTGCTTTCTAATTCGTTTAATAGATAGATATCTGTCTGTATTTTATTTGAATTTTCTTTCACTTTTGGCGTCTCTTACCCTATTCTACTATCTCTCTTCTCTCTTATGGATTAAATGAATGTGTTTGCTTCTTCTTCTTTTATAAATCTGTTCTTTCGGGTTTGCCAAATCAGGAGAATACGCTATCTTTGCAGCCGATATCTATCATGGCCCTGTAGTTCAACGGATAGAATAGATGTTTCCTAAACATTAGATAGGGGTTCGATTCTCCTCGGGGCTACAGAAAATAAAAAGCCTCCTCCGCAATTACGCGGAGGAGGCTTTTTTATACCTTATATATTAGGCTTTATTCTTCTGTAGTAGTTGCAGGTGCCGAACCTTTTTTGTTTTTCAGCATCATATATGCAATCGGAGAAGCTACGAACAGAGATGACAGTGTACCGATGACAACACCCAGGATCATTGCGAAGGCGAAGCTGCGGATAGAGTCACCACCCAGGATGAAGATACACAGCAACACGATCAATGTACTCAAAGAGGTGTTGATGGTACGTGCCAGAGTTGTGTTCAGAGAGTCATCAAACAACTGTTTTACGTTGCGTTTCGGATACAGGCCGAAGAATTCACGCACACGGTCGAAGATTACCACCTTATCGTTGATTGAGTAACCGATAGCAGTCAGGATAGCGCCGATGAAAGTCTGGTCGATCTCCAGAGAGAACGGCATCCAGCCCCAGCACAGTGAGTAAGCACCTAAGATCATCAGTGTATCACTGGTCAGTGCTGCTACAGAACCCGCACTGTAAGCGATGTTACGGAAGCGGATCAGGATATAAAGACCGATAGCAACCAGAGCGAATACAACCGACCAGATGGCTGAAGTCTTGATATCGTCAGCGATACTCGGACCTACTTTCTGTGAACTGATGATACTGCCGCCCGTATGGTTATCGCGGTCGATGAATGTAGCCAGTGTGATGTTCTGAGTCAGCATCGGTTTCAATGCTTCGTACAGGTAAGATTCGATTTCAGAGTCTACATTGTTACCTTCGTCCTGAATACGGTAGTTGGTACTGATACGTACAGTCTTCTTATCGGTACCGATAGAGATAACGCTTACGTTGGCATCACCGAACTTGTTAGAGATCAGCTCACGTACCTGTTCCGGTTCGATCGGATTTTCGAACTGAACCTTGAAGTTACGTCCACCGGTGAAGTCGATACTCTGGCTCAAACCGCGGGTTACCAGCGAACCGATACAGATCAGCAAAATCACGCCTGTGATAGTCAGCCATTTCTTGTTGCCACCCATAAAGTCGAAGTGTGTATTTACCAGCATCTTCTTAGAGATAGGTGAAGTAAATGTCAGATTCAGCAGTTTGTCTTTGCTCATGAAGTGTTCGTAAACCAGACGGGTCATGAACACGGCTGTAAAGAATGAACAGAGGATACCGATGATCAGAGTCGTGGCGAAACCACGGATCGGACCTGTACCGAAATAGAACAGGATGATACCGGTGATGATAGAAGTCAAGTTGGAGTCGAAGATAGCAGAGAAGGCATTTGAGTAACCGTCCGCCAATGCTTTCTTCACGCCTTTGCCGCTACGAAGCTCTTCTTTGGTACGTTCGTAGATCAACACGTTCGCATCCACCGCCATACCGAGTGACAACACCATACCGGCAATACCTGACATGGTCAGCGCAGCCTGGAAAGATGAAAGGATACCCAGTGTGAAGAAGAAGTTCAGTACCAAAGCACCGTTGGCAATCATACCCGGGATGAATCCGTACATAGAGCACATGTAGATCATCAACAGGATCAGAGCGACAACGAATGAGAAGATACCTGCATTGATAGATTCCTGACCCAGTGACGGACCGACGATGTCTTCCTGAACGATGTGTGCAGGAGCCGGCATCTTACCGGACTTCAATACGTTAGCCAAGTCCTTTGCCTGTTCCGGAGTAAAGTGGCCGGTGATCTGTGAGTTACCACCTGTAATCTCGTTACTTACGTTCGGAGCGGAATATACATAATTATCCAATACGATGGCGATGGACTTATTGATGTTCTGCTTGGTCAGCAATGCCCAGCGACGTGCGCCGTCAGAGTTCATCGACATGCTTACAGACGGTTTGCCGTATTGGTCATAGTCGTCTTTAGCATCGGTTACAACGTCACCTTCGAGCGGTGCTTTACCGTTACGTTCGGTTGATTTGATGGCATACAATTCAAAAGTCTGTCCTTTCGGATCGTATTCGAACGGAGAAACACCCCATTTCAGGCGAAGATCTTTCGGCAACTCGGCAGCCACTTCTTTCATAGCGAGGTATGAATTGACAGTCGCTGTATCTTTATAGTTTGCATAACCTACCACAGGGCCTCCGTTCGGATTTACACTCAGGATAGCCAGTAGCGGATGCTCTTTCTTCAGTTGTTCCAGATCGGCAGAAGAAGCCTGCTGTTTCTTTTCTCCGCCTTTCAGTGCGGCAGCAAGGCTGTCGGCAGCGCTGACTGCTTTATCGGGAGTAGCTTCTGCTGCAGCCAAGGCGGTTGAATCTACTGCGGCAACTGTATCGTTGACGGTAGCTTCGTGTGCCAGGACTGCGCGGAGTTTAGAGTCGGCAGCCTGCAAGTAAGGAGCTACTTCCTTGGCGTTGTATGTTTCCCAGAATTCGAGGTTAGCCGATCCCTGAAGCAGCTTTCTTACACGTTCGGGTTCTTTGATACCCGGAAGTTCCACCATGATACGTCCCATTTTGTCTTCGAGGCTCTGGATGTTGGGCTGAACCACACCAAAGCGGTCGATACGTGTACGAAGCACGTTGTATGAGTTCGTTACGGCAGCTTTTACTTCTTCTCTCAGCACCTTTTCAACTTCGGCGTCTGATGATTTCTGGTTTACTTTGTCTTTGAGCTGTTGTGTCGCGAAGAGTTCAGAGAGTTTGGCACCCGGTGCAACTTTGTGATACTCTTTAATAAACAGTGTGATCACGTCGTCCTGGCTGGTGGTTGCCTGTTTGGCAGCTTCGGCCAGTGCTTTGTTGAAAGCTTCGTCGGGCTTGTTGTCAGCCAATGCTTTGATAACATCGGGTACAGACACTTCGAGGATAACGTTCATACCTCCCTTAAGGTCCAGACCTAAACTGATTTCCATTTCACGACACTGTTTCAGCGTATAGTTACCCAACCATACTTTCTCGTTGGAGAGAGAGTCGAGGTAATCCTGCTCTACCTTCACGTCGCCTTTCGCAAACTCTTTTGCCTTATTGGTATAATGGCGAGTCACGAAGGAGAAAGAGAGGTAGAACACGCATACCAGCGTGAGTAATACCGCAAAAACCTTTACAAATCCTTTGTTTTGCATTTTACTTTTAATTTATTATGATTACATTTTAATTGATTTCTGTCGCATACAAGGCTGCAAATATAGTTTTTTTTTCACATTCAGAAGTAATTAGGAGGCAAATATTTGAATGTGAAGGGGATTTTTGGGACGCTTCGACAGATATTGGCGGAAGTATCGTTTGTCTTTTTGGCAATATGTCAAATGAAACCTCCCAGTTTTCTTTTTTTCGACTCTCGGGACAGGCGGGGCCGGAAAAACGTCTCTATTTCGTTTCCCGGTTTATCGTTTTGTTTTGTCCGGCTTTTATTTTCCGTCAGAAAGAAAGCGATCTGGAAGTAAATATTCCCGGTGCTCTTCAGGGAGGGGAATTTTAGGCTTTTTGATACTCCGGTAGGTGATTCGGAGAGCAACCGGTTAGAGCATGAAGAGCCGGAATAAGTCGTGTTTTCCGGAGCAGTAAACGTAGTTTTCAAAACGTATGGAGATGTCAGTGCAAAGAAGTAAGCGTTTTTAGAAAATGTAACCGTCTTTTGAAGAAAATGCTTACTTCTTTTTCGGAAAACGAAGAGGCTTTTAGTATCGAATCCGGGCTTATTCTTACTTAATCCCCGGCTTTGACCCTTCAATGACCCGGTTTTCTTCCTGTTCGGCCTCCGGTTGGGCATTCTTTTTGTAAAGACGAGTTAGCGGATCGGCCTTTTTCCTGTCTTTTTGCTTGCAAGGCTGATGAATCATGAACAAAAGAACAATTCTTCCTTTGCGTGCTTTGGGGAAGAGCCGTAACGGGCGAAGCTATTCAGATTCTTCTGAAAGGGATTGTCGTTTGCGATTAATCGGGGAGCGTAATATAGCACCAGATGGGATAATGGTCTGAGTCTTTGATGGAATTGTCCACCGTGCATCCGGACGCTTTCAGGTTTTTACTGACCAAAATATTGTCAATCCGGAAATAGAATTTATTCTGGTTGTATGAGATGCCCAGCCCGCATCCCGATTCGGTAAAAGCATCGTCCATATCTTGCGAGATGACCCGGTGGGCATACGAAATCGGGGAGTCGTTAAAGTCGCCGCAAACGATGACCGACGGATAAGGTGAATGGGCTATTTCCTGAGCGATGGTGCGCGCCTGTGCCGAGCGGATGGCCGAAGCTTCTGCCAGTTTATTGACGAGTTGCCGTACACCGCTTTTCACTTTTCCCGCCTTCGGATCTTTCAGCATGTCTTCATACACCACTTTGTCTTCTCGGGTAAGTTTATTCGACTCAAGGTGATTGTTTATCAGCAGCACGGTGTCTTTTCCTATCTTGATCTCGTAAACCATGCTGCCGTTGTAGTTGCTCCGGTAGTCGAGCATGCGTGCCGATAGAATCGGAAACTTCGAGTAACAGGCCAGTTGACTGCCTGCTCCGGTTTTTCCCACTTGCTTGATGTTGTGATACGGATAATCCTTTAATGCCTGCCTGATCTCTTTATTGCTGAGATGTATCTTGGCGGTTTCGGAGCCGGCATACTCCTGCATGCAGACGATGTCGGCGTTGCTGTTTTTTATATAATTCAGGATGGGGTTTTGTCCGTTCTCTTTCTTCATGTTCCCAAAGGACATGATGTTGTACGAAAGGAGTTTGATGCTGTTTTCCGGTTGTCCGGCCGTTCCCGGGTTGACAGGCATATAGGTGCGCAACTGCGGATAGCAAAGGAGGAATCCCAGTAGGGGTACCAGTGCGAAACGGTAACGCACGATGAGCCAAAAGATCAGAAAGCAGAAGTTGATGACGAGAAAAATGGGAAAAGTCAGTCCCAGGCATGACTGCACCGGATGCACTTCGGGATTGATATACGGGCTGTAAGCTGTCAACAGTAACATTCCGATGAAGAATGCGTTGACAGCCAGACATAAGAATAGGGCTAATCTGCCTATATGCTTCATGTGCTATCTTTTGCTTGCGTCGAACAAGCTCTTTTTTTCTTCTGTTGTCAGACTCTCGTATCCCGACTTCTTCAGCTTGTCGAGAATCCGGTCTATCTCGTCCGATTGTGCCTTCTTGCGGGCGTTGTAATCGTAGTCGTTCTGACGGGTATTGTTTCCGTAATGCACCTTCATCTTGGGTTTCCGCTTCCAGGTTTTGGCGCTGAACAGGGCGGCGATGGCATCGAGCGCCTTGTTGACCCATGAAGTGATGTCTTTCCCTTTGTTCAGGCTTGCTGCAAACCAGAGTCCTGCCAGTGCTCCGCCCAGGTGGGCGATGTGTCCGCCCGCATTGCTCGATGTGATGAACAGCAGATCGGTCAGCACCACGATCAGGGCCAGATATTTCAACCGTACATTGCCGAAGAAGAGAAGGCGTACGGGATAGTTCGGCTCCCGGTAGGCTGTTGCCACGACGATAGCCAGCACCGAAGCCGATGCGCCTACCATGGTGGAGTAGGCGGTCATGGGACGGAAATACGGGAAAACATTATAAGAAATCATATAAAGCAGTCCGCCGCAGATTCCTCCTACTATATAAAGGCCTCTCAGGTGCTTGCCCGAGAAGAAATACAGAAACAGTGCCCCGAACCAATAGAGCCATAGCATGTTGAACAGGATGTGCAGAAATCCCGCATGCATGAACATGTAGGTGAAGATAGACCATGGCTGCCATGCAAATCGGGTAAAAGAAGCCGGCAAAGCCAGCAGCTCGAAGATACCGGCGGCACTCCGGTTGAACAACTGCAGTAAGATACCGATCAGCGTTGTAATGACAAATACTCCAACGTTGATGAATATCAGTTGAATATAGACGTTCCCTCTACGAAACGCTTCTTTCAGGTCAGTTATAATATGTCCCATTGTTTCTGTTCTTTTTTCTCCAGTACATGATCAGGATGAATCCGAATATCATTCCTCCGAGATGCGCGAAGTGCGCCACGTTGTCGCCCGGATTATTGGCAAAACCTGCATACAGTTCTATCAGGGCATATCCGATAACGAAGAATTTTGCCTTGATAGGGAAAGGCAGCGGGAAGATAAACAACTGCTGGTTGGGGAACAGCATTCCGAAAGCCAGCAAGATGGCGTACACGGCTCCCGAAGCTCCCACTGTAGTCATCATGTTCAGGTATTCACTCATAGGGATGATACCCGTACCGATGTTTACACTGGTATATTGCGACAGTTCGGTCACGTATTGTATGTATTGTACTCCTTCCTGAAGTAAGCCTGCGCCCACGCCGCAGAGGATATAATAAAATAAAAAACGTTTCGGGCCCCATACTTGTTCGAGAATCCGTCCGAACATCCATACCGCAAACATATTAAAGAAGATGTGGGTGAATCCCCCGTGCATAAACATGTAAGTGAATAGCTGTGCCGGATTAAAATTGTCGGCAAGGAAAAAGTGCAGACCCAGATAGTCGGATAAGTTGATCCCATAGCTTTGTGCTACAAATTGTGCGAGGAACAGGAGAACATTGATAATTATCAGGTTTTTTGTTACAGTAGGCATCCTTCTTATTTGTTAATGTAATTAATGTGATAATGTGCGTATTAGCTTCTTCGCACATCATAATGAACGCAAAAATACGAATAAATTCTGTTCTACAACAGAAAAATAATCTACTATTAGTTCTTTTTCAACAATTTGATGTGTTTTTTTGATGTTTTTATTTGATATATTGTTTTGTTACTTTATATTTGTGAGGATTTTAAGGATATCTTTTGTGTAACATATATTAATTAATCATTTACGTATTATGAATAAGGCTGAACTTATTAATGCAATGGCAGCGGAATCCGGCTTGAGTAAAGTGGATTCTAAGAAAGCGCTTGAAGCTTTCTTTTCTTCGGTTACAAAAGCTTTGTCGGCTGGTGACAAAATTTCCTTGGTTGGATTTGGTACATTCTCTGTAGCTGAAAGATCAGCAAGAATGGGAATCAATCCTTCTACCAAGAAGGCAATTGAGATTCCTGCAAAGAAAGTTGCTAAATTTAAACCGGGTGCTGAGCTGACAGATGCTATAAAATAAGCATTTATAGTTGAAAAGAAATTAAGAGAGGAGGCGCTTTAGCGTCTCCTTTTTTTGTATCTTTGCGCGCAGAATAATAACTTGGATATGAAGATAGAAGATAAACTTGTGACGTCCGTAATCAGCGGACTCAAAGCACTTTACGGACAGGATGTACCTGCCGCGCAGGTGCAGCTGCAAAAGACGAAAAAAGAGTTTGAAGGACACCTCACCCTTGTGGTATTCCCCTTCCTGAAAATGTCGAAGAAGGGCCCGGAGCAAACCGCACAGGAAATCGGTGAGTATCTGAAAGCCAATGAACCGGCTGTGGCAGCTTTTAATGTGATCAAAGGTTTCCTGAATCTGACCGTTGCGTCGGCTACGTGGATCGAACTGCTTAATGAAATTCATGCCGATGCGCAATATGGCATTGTATCGGCAGATGAAAATGCCCCGCTGGTGATGATTGAGTACTCTTCTCCCAACACCAATAAACCCCTTCACCTGGGCCACGTTCGTAATAACCTGTTGGGTAATGCGTTGGCCAATATCGTCATGGCGAACGGCAATAAGGTGGTTAAAACCAATATTGTCAACGATCGCGGTATCCATATCTGTAAGTCGATGCTGGCATGGCAAAAGTATGGCAAGGGTGAAACTCCCGAATCATCAGGCAAAAAAGGCGATCATCTGGTAGGTGATTATTATGTCGCTTTCGATAAGCATTACAAAGCTGAAGTAGCAGAGCTGATGGAGAAAGGCATGTCGAAGGAAGAGGCGGAAGCTGCCTCCCCGTTGATGAATGAAGCGCGTGAGATGTTGGTGAAATGGGAAGCCGGTGATCCGGAAGTGCGTGCGCTTTGGCAGATGATGAATAACTGGGTATACGCCGGTTTTGATGAAACGTACCGTAAGATGGGAGTCGGTTTCGATAAAATCTATTATGAATCCAATACATACCTGGAAGGTAAAGAGAAAGTGATGGAAGGCCTTGAGAAAGGTTTCTTCTTCAAGAAGGAAGACGGTTCTGTCTGGGCTGACCTGACAGCCGAAGGATTGGATCACAAACTGTTACTTCGCGGCGATGGAACTTCGGTATACATGACTCAGGACATCGGTACGGCTAAGCTGCGTTTTGCCGATTATCCCATCGACAAAATGATCTACGTGGTAGGTAACGAGCAAAACTATCACTTCCAGGTATTGTCTATCTTGCTGGATAAACTCGGATTTGAGTGGGGCAAGAGCCTGGTGCATTTCTCTTATGGTATGGTCGAACTGCCTGAAGGCAAGATGAAGTCACGTGAAGGTACGGTGGTGGATGCTGATGACCTGATGGCCGAAATGATTGCGACAGCCAAAGAAACCTCTCAGGAATTGGGCAAACTGGACGGCTTGACACAAGAAGAGGCGGACGATATTGCACGTATCGTTGGATTGGGTGCACTGAAATACTTTATCCTGAAAGTGGATGCCCGTAAAAATATGACTTTCAATCCGAAAGAGTCTATCGACTTTAACGGTAATACAGGACCTTTTATCCAGTATACGTATGCACGTATCCGGTCTGTGTTGCGCAAAGCCGCCGAAGCGGGTATCGTGATTCCGGAAGTACTTCCGGCCAATATCGAACTCAGCGAGAAGGAAGAGGGATTGATTCAGATGGTTGCCGATTTTGCTGCGGTAGTGCGCCAGGCAGGTGAAGATTATAGCCCGTCGGGTATCGCCAACTACGTTTACGACCTGGTGAAAGAGTACAATCAGTTCTATCATGACTTCAGTATCTTGCGTGAAGAAAATGAAGACGTGAAGTTATTCCGTATTGCTCTGTCTGCCAATATTGCCAAGGTTGTCCGTTTAGGTATGGGATTGCTGGGCATTGAGGTGCCGGATAGAATGTAAGAAGTTCTTTGAACAAAAATAGAAACTACGGGGTTTCTTTAGCCGGGACACAACTGCTAAAGAGATCCCGTATGTTGTATTACGGGGGAGTCTTGCCATAAGGTAGGGGATAAAACAGACAGTGGCGATCCAAGCACTTTTTATGCCATGGATCGCCACTGCCAATAATGACCGGTTATTTCAGGTTAGTTTAAATCCAGATAATCCCAGATCTTATGTGATTTACCGTCTTCGCCGATAATGCCGCCGGAGCAATATTTGTAGACAAGTTCTTTTTGGAAACTGCCGATGGAGCTTACTTTACCGTTGATCCAATCGCTAAAGCCCGGATACGTCTCAAAAAGACTGTTCTTTTCTTGTGGATAGCTGAATGTGCCATTATTATTCGAAACGGCCAGGCCATAAGGCATATTTTCCTTATTTACCATATCGTAGGATTTGTAATCGATGTCTGAGCTGGCAGCGTACATCCGTTTTCCGTCTACCTCAATGAACCAGGCTACCCACGCTGCTGAGGTTTTTTCTTTCTTAGGCATGGCATAGTTTTTTATATTGGTTGAAGCCAGTTTGTAACGTATCGGGTCATTGTCATTGACTGTATTGATGAATCCCTGTCTTCCGCCGAATAAATCAGTTCTGACGTCATCGCTGATCATGTGCGTTGAGCCATCGGATAGGATACACCCTAGTTTGATCGTCTTGGTGCTTCCCAATGCGATGGGCTGGATCTCTATCGTTTGCCAAGTCTCGGTGGGATGCTGGTAGGCGTGATTACTGGCGGTATTCTTTACATGGATAATCAAATCGTTGTAATCGTAATCACCATTCTGCGTATCTTCGAACATGATGGCCTGCCACACCTTTGCGTAAGTTGTTTCCGATCCTTCGTCCAGAATCGTATAACTGATGTTGATACCGTCTCCTTCGGCACGAGTCGATATTGTGGCGTTTTTGGGGATACGGATGGTGATAGGTTCATTAGCCATTGCCAGGGTATCTTCTCCGGAGGTGACAAAGGTGGTATATCCCTCTTTGACAGGTACGCTGAAATCTTTGGATGTTTCGCAATTTGCTACACGTGTTTCGATAATCTGAGAATAATCTTTCTCATCCTCGATACAAGAAGCCCACAATGCAATGGAGGCGACTGCTAAAATGACTTTCTTCATAGACTGTTCGTTTTGTTTGTTCTACAAAGATAAACAATTAAAATGATAACTTGCTGAATAATAGTTTGAAAAACAAAAAAAGTACAAACAATACAGACCTTATCTACTTTTTAGAGGAAGTAAGTATAATCTGTATTATTTGTACTTTTCAGTCGGGATGCCCGAATGTGGCTATTTTTTCTTAGCGTAGCGTCCGCGTTTCGGAGCGTTTTCTGCTTTTTCGCTTTGCAGTTTTATGATTTCCAGGCAGGTCTGGTAATTCAGATCGACCGGTACCACATCTTTGGGAATTTTGTAGTTACTTCCTTTGTAAGCGATGTAAGGTCCGTATCTGCCGTTGAGGATTTCCATTTCTGCATCTTCATCAAACTTCTTGATGTGCTTTTTCGCTTCCGCTTCACGTTTAGCCAGGATTAGCTCGATAGCTTCGTCCAGTGTGACCTCCAGCGGGTCATAAGTTTTGGGCAAAGACACATATTTAGAATTATGATATACATAAGGTCCGAAGCGTCCGGTACCGATTGTTACGGTTTTATCTTCAAATTCTCCGACTTTGCGCGGCAGTTTGAATAAGTCCAGTGCCTCTTCCAGAGTGATGGTCTCCATAGACTGTCCTTTCTTCATCTGTGCAAAGCGTGGCTTGTCTGTGTCATCGGCCGTACCGATCTGTACTACCGGGCCGAAACGTCCGATCTTCACCGATACGGGCTTTCCGGTTTTAGGTTCCTCTCCCAGAATCCGTTCACCTACTTTATGTTCGGTTTTGGTAGCCAGTGTCGTTTCTACTGAAGGATGGAAGTCCTTATAGAAATCCTTCATGATGCTTGTCCATTTCTTATCGCCTTCAGCTATCTCGTCGAATTGTTTTTCAACGTTTGCCGTAAAGTTATAATCCAGGATATTGGGGAAGTATTCGGTCAGGAAGTCATTGACTACAGTGCCGATGTCCGTTGGCAATAGTTTTGATTTCTCTGCTCCGACAATTTCCGTATGTTTGATATCCGTAATCTGATTATCTTTCAAGGTCAGTATATCGAACGAGCGCTCTTCTCCCGGTTTATCCCCCTTCTCCACATATTCGCGTTGCTGGATGGTAGAGATGGTCGGTGCGTAGGTTGACGGACGTCCGATTCCCAGTTCCTCCAGCTTGCGCACCAGGCTGGCTTCGGTATAGCGTGACGGACGTTGTGTGAAACGTTCGGTAGCTACGATTCCCTGATGTTCCAGCATTTGTCCTTTCTTCAGGGGTGGCAGCAGGTGGCTTTCGTCTTCTTGTTCATTGTCGTCATCATACGATTCTTTGTATACACGCAGAAAACCATCGAACTTGATCACCTCTCCGGTAGCGGTAAATTTATCGTTACCGTTGCTGATACCGATGGTTGCCGTTGTCTTTTCCAGTTCGGCGTCTGCCATTTGTGAGGCTATGGTACGTTTCCAAACCAGGTCGTATAGTTTTCTTTCCTGAGCCGATCCTTCGATGGTCTGGTTTTCCATGTAAGTCGGGCGGATAGCTTCGTGCGCTTCCTGAGCTCCTTTGGTCTTCGTAGCGAAATGGCGTGGATGCACATATTGGTCGCCCATCATCTGTGCGATGGCAACTTTGCTTCCCTCTGTGGCGTATTCAGACAGATTTACCGAGTCGGTACGCATATAGGTGATTAATCCCGATTCGTAAAGCTTCTGTGCAACCATCATGGTTTGCGCTACAGTGAAGCCGAGTTTGCGGGCAGCTTCCTGTTGTAGGGTTGAGGTGGTAAATGGGGCTGCCGGGCTTTTCTTTACCGGGCGGGTTACGATATCTTCGATAGAGAATGTGGCTGCCTTGCATGATTCAAGGAATTTTTGGGCTTCCTTCTTTGTCTTCAGGCGGCGTGCCAGTTCTGCTTTCATCTCTACCAGCTTGCCATCAGCATCCGGTACGAGGAAAACAGCTGTGACACGATAAGAAGCTTCGCTCTTGAAAGCCTGTATCTCACGTTCGCGTTCTACGATCAGACGTACGGCAACCGATTGTACCCGACCGGCAGAAAGTGCAGGTTTTACCTTTTTCCACAAAACAGGTGAAAGCTCGAAACCCACGATACGGTCTAAGATACGGCGTGCCTGCTGAGCATTCACCAGGTTGATGTCAATGTCGCGTGGCTGTTCGATAGCCTTCAGTATAGCTGTTTTGGTGATTTCGTGAAAAACGATACGTTTCGTATTTTCAGGTTTTAATTTCAGGACTTCGTAAAGGTGCCATGAAATGGCTTCTCCCTCCCGGTCCTCATCGGATGCGAGCCATACGGTTTCTGCTTTGCTTGCTTCTTCTTTCAGTTTATCAACCAGCTCTTGTTTCTCTGCGGGTATTTCGTATTTGGGTTTGAAATTCTTTTCTATATCGATAGAAAATTCTTTTTTCTTCAGGTCGCGAATATGTCCGTAACTTGAGAGGACTTTAAAATCTTTCCCAAGAAACTTTTCAATCGTTTTTGCTTTTGCTGGAGATTCGACAATGACAAGGTTTTTCTGCATATCTGTGATATTAAAACATATAAATTGCCCGCAAAAGTAGAAAAAAACGTTTTCTTTACCTTATAATATAGAGAGAATCTGATTTTTTTTGCAAAAAAAGACCTTTTTTATAAGAATCTTTTAAATTTTTTGTACTCAGGAGTTAGAGGAGTGAAAGCCTTTAATCGGAAGTAAATTCCCGGTAATAATTCACTTCGGCCTTTTTACCTCCGGTCAGACCGATGACTTCTTTAACTCCTGAGTTTTACTAAATAACCGGATCTGGTTTTGAGGATCTTTTAAAACCGGAAGCTCAGTCCCCCCACAAAATTGATTCCTTCAACCGGATAGTATAAGTAGTACTGATATTTCTTATTCAGCAGATTGTCAGCCTTTACATATGCCGAAATTCCTTTAAAGATTCTGTATGTGGCTCCCAAGCTTAGGTTGCTGACGGCAGGAATACTTTTCGCGTAAAGTCCGGTATAACGTTCGGCCCTGCGGGTATATTGGTAGCCTGCGTTTAGCCAAAGCGCGGCTATCGGATGAATTTCCGTGTGAATTCCGAGGTCAAACTCCGGTTTCATCAGTAACGCTTCATTATAATCGGAGGATTTTGAACCGGTTGTTTGAGCGTCCGCATTCCAATGATAATAAGTTCCGCCTGCTGAAATAGCAAATAAGTCTTTGTACTCATAGCTGGCTTTGATACCTGCGTAAAAGTTATCTGTATGGGTCTGTCCCAAACCAATGTAGTTTGCTCCGTCTCCACCCTCCCAGGCGTCTGCCGATTGGTATAAATCATCTTTCAGATTTTGGTATCCGCCGAAGATGTCGAACCAAAGTCCGGGTGTCGGACTGGCTTTGAATCCCAGTCCGGCATTCAGTTGTTCATAAGTGTCTTTTACCTCCTGTCCCGGATCGAGGTACGGATTATAAGTTTCCAGCCGGCGGAAGTCATTTAATTGTCTGCCTCCTGTTGCTTTGGCATATAGTACGTAACTGTCCGAGAATACATATTGAGCTTTCACGTCCGGAGACACGCGGACAGCTTTCCCGTTTCCGAAAGAGAGGTCTACGTTGGCGCCTACATGTACTCTCCAACTGTCATTATTCAATTCGTAGTAAGGATTCAGATCAAGTGTTGTACGATTTTTGAAAATATCCTTTATCCGGTCTTTATTTTCTTTCAGTTCGTTCCCGTAGATCAGGTTGTTCATGGCAAATCCGATAGCTACTGTCTGCTCGTCACTGACTGAACCGCTTACGGTTGCCAGAGTACGTACCATTGTTTCGTTTACCCCTCCGAAGAGTTGACATTGCTGCCGTCCGTATAGCATCAGATTGGTTTCCGCCCGGTATTGCAAGGGCAGGGTTTCGTCTGTTGATTTTACTCCGAAGTGTACGTCACCGGAGGTGAATTTCTGCTTTTTGAATCCGTAAGGTTCATAATTGAAATTGCTCAGGCCGAAATTACCGGCTACGTTCAAATCCAGTTTTGCAAACTGGTGTACATAGTCTACATTGGCCCGTGTACGGTAATAGAAAGCGTTCCATTTTCGGGTATCACCGAAGGGCATATCCAGCGTACCGTCCATTCCGTCCATTTTGAAGTTCACGTTCAGTTTGTCCCTGTCCGAGAGACGGAACAGATAATTGGCTAAAACGTCCAGGTTACCGTAGTTGCCATATCCCAGGCGAACATAACCCGGGATGAATCCCGGTTGTATCTCTTTGCCGGTGTAAGCGCCTATAGTCCCTGCCGGAATCGAAGTGGCGGGAGTTGTGAATGTAGCGTATTCCATCTCCTTTTTGCTTACGGAGGGCTCTTCAACTTTGGGGAGGACATTTACCTTGGCAGCATCCATTATGTCCGGATTATATTGCTGCTCCACTATTACGGTGCGGTTTACAGTCGTATCTTTGGGCTGCGTCTGAGCCTGTATCGAAACGGGCAGTGCAGTAAAAGCAATTCCTAAAAGGATATAATTATTATATTTCATACTCTGTTACTTATTAAGGTTGTTCAGTCTGCTTTCAATCATACTCTCAATGTCATCGTCAGCATGGTAGTTTTGTTGCAGGCTCAGCAGATACTGGCGGGCATCCAACTTTTTATCCATAGCCACATATACATCGGACAGGAGGATGAAGCCACGCGCCAGCCAGTAGGCATGCGGTGTGCTTTGATCGATGAAGTTCAGCAACTCTTTCTCGGCAGCGGCATAGTTCTGTGAGTTATACAGTTCCTGGGCTACCAGGAATTTTGCTTCTGCACCGTATAGGTTACGTGTATCCTTGGCCAGTTCTTTCAAGTCGCCCATGGCGGCTTTGTCTGCTTTCTGATTCAGATAAGCTTTGGCACGGTAATACAGGGCTTCGTTCTTAAGTTCCGGGCTTAGTTTGGCTTCCGATAATAAGGCAGTTGCCGCATGAATGGTTTCCGTATCGTCTTTTAGCAGATAAGCCGCACGGAGCATACCGGTTTCGGCCAGCAGTCTGCGTTCGGCGGTAGTTGCTTTTTCTTTCAGCATTTTGTAGCTTGCCAGTGCATCGGCAAACTGTACTTTATTGAATTGTACTTCCGCACGCATAATCAATGCCTCTTCCGAGAAAGGATTGTCCGGATACTCAAGCAACTTGCCCGAATGTTCCAGAATCATGTCGTAGTTCTTTTGTTCTTTGCCTATCAGGCAGAGATAATAGTGTGCGTTCAGTCCGAATGCTCCATCTGGGAAAGTTTGCAGGTACTTTCCGAAGCTCTCTTTGGCCTGCTCCACTCGTCCCCGGATGTAAATCTTCTCAGCTGCCATATAAGTCAGTGAGTCCTGCTCGCTCGCATCGAAGCGGATGTTGCCCGGCATAGCCGAAGCCAGCGCCGCAAATTCATCGATACGGTTCATATCCACATAGATCGACTTCAGGTCACGCATGGCCAGACGCGCTTCGTCGCTTCCCGGATATTTTTGGACGACTTGCTTGTAAGCGTTAATGGCCTGGTCGTAGTCCTCGTTTTGGTAATAGAGCAATCCGATCTCTGCCGCTGCTTTGCGGCTGACAGGACTTTCGGGATATTTAGCCAATAGTTCCTTGAACGAAGCGATGGCCTGTTGATTGTTGTCCATCAATACATAAGAACGGCCTTTTTCGTACAGGGCGCTGATGGCATAGGGGGAAGCGGGATATTTACCTGCCAGGCGATTCAACAAAGTGATTTTGCCTGAATAATCTTTTTGCAGGCCCGATACAAGTGCGAGTTGATAGAATGAATAGTCTCCCGAAGGAGTATTCATCGCTTCTGCCTGTGAGTAATAATGTTTGGCTTCGTCAAAGTTGCGCACATCCAGATAACAGTCTCCGATGCGGTTATAAGCATCGGCCAGTGCCGTTTTGTTTTCCCCTTTTTCCAGGCTGATATATTTCCGGAACCAGTTTTGTGCCTGTGTATAGTCTTTCTGGTGAAATGCAATATAGCCTAAGTTATAATGTGCCAGGGCATACATCTCGTTATGGGTCTGCTGGGTCAATTGCAGATAATCGGTGAAGTTCCGTTTAGCTTCCTCCATACGGTTCAAGCGGTAATAAGCTTCGCCTCTCCAGTAGAGGGCGTCGGCTTTGGTCTGGCGGTTGTATTGTCCGAGTCCGAGCGAGCGGTCGAAATAACCGATGGCTTGTTCGAATTGTGTATTGGCGAATGCTTGTGTGCCCAGTTGGAATAAGATACGTTGCTTTGCTTCCAGAATGCGTTTACCGGGATGTGCGATGCGGTCGATTGACTTCAGGGCCGCCTCATAGCTCCGTGTGTTCATATACACTTCTACCAGATAGCTACTTACCATCTCCGCATATTCTGAGTTCGGGAATTCATTGAGGAATTTTTCAAAAACAGTTACCGACTCTCCGAAAGCCGAATAAGATGTTTCGTGGATGCACAATGCATAGTTGTAGGCGGCTTGTTCTTTAATTTTCAGGTTTGCGTTCGAGGCGGCAGCCTGCTCGAATGCCATGCGGGCTTTGTTTTTTTCAGCCAGATGCAGATAGGCGAGTCCCATGTGCAGGTATGCGTTTTGAGTGAGTGCATCGCTCTCGGTAGTGACCTCTCCGAGTGTTTCGGCAGCTTTGGAAAATACGCCGGTCTGAAAGTAAGACAGCCCCAGCATATAAAGTGCGTCTCTTCGTGGAGTATTTTCCTTTTCCAGATAATTCCGGAAAGAGGCGACCGCCTTGTGATAATCTCCAAAATGATAATAGGCATCTCCCAGAATCCGATACATTTCCGCGGCGTGTTCGTTTTGCGGGTAGGCAGACAGATAATTTTGTGCTACGATCTGTGCCTTGTCATAATTCTTTTTGACGGCGTAAATCTCAGCGATATAATAGGGCACCAATGCCTTGTATTTTGCGTCATCCTGTAGGGGGAGAAAGCCTTTCAGTGCTTCGTCATACCGTTTTTGCGTATAACGTATGTATGAGATATAGTAAGAACAGTCATTCGCATATTTGGGACTGCTTGCTTTCAGGGTTTCGAACCAGATGGCGGCCTCTTTGACATTGCCGACTTTCAGGTAGCAGGTAGCCAACTGATAGGTCATGTCATCCCGTTCCTCGTTGCCCAGCAAATCAAGGCGGGAAGAGTTGAACAAGGCGAGAGCTTCATCATAGTTGCCCTGATAAAAATAAGCAGAGGCAATCAGTGCATAAATACGGTTTGCGTGAGGAGTATCCGGATAGGTGTCCAGATAGTTGCGTAGTTGCGCGATGGCATTACGGTCTTTCAATTCATACGCCGAACATACCAACATGTATTCAGCCTCTTCTTTCAGGTTCACGTCCGCTTTCTGGCGGACAAATGTGCGCAGGGGAGGCATTGCGGCTGCATAGTTCTTTTGCAGGAACAGCTCTTTCCCTTCTTTATACAGATTTACGGGAGACGTTATTTTCTCGCTGGTTTGTGCCTGCAAGGCGACAGGCACACAACATGCCACGGCACATATCAATCGTGATATCTTTTTTTTCATAATTCAGAGTTTTGACAAAAGTACTTGTTTTTATGTATTTTACCTCTCTTTCAGGAATCTTTTTAACCCTTTTTTGATAGAGCCCAGCCCGAACTCTTCGGGATTAATTTGGCACAATGGGACGAAAAACGAGTCCGCCACATCATCCATTGCTTCAAAGTGACTTGTATCTTCCACTTGGCAAAGGAAAAACATGTCGAGCGTATGTACAGGAAACCCGGAATAGATATAAATGTTCGGAAGGGAAAACAGGTAGGTTGCCTTTTTCACTTTTAGTCCGGTCTCCTCTTCTACTTCCCGGCTTACTCCTTCTTCACCCGTTTCGTTCATGTCGATGAAGCCACCCGGAAGGTCCAGCGTCCCTTTCGCCGGCTCTTTGGCACGGCGGCATACCAGTAACTCGTCTTTTTCGTTTAAGATCAGTGCCACTGTAGCCGATGACGGGTTGAAATAATAAACGAACCCGCAATCGGTACATTGTTTAGACTTCTCGTTGTGAATCTCAAAAGCGGCAGAACCGCATTTCGGACAGTATTTAAATTGATTAAGTGGATGTTCCATCATTCTATTTGTTTTTGTGCAGGCAAAAATAACGAAAAAGAAGCAGTTTCAGGTGATATGTCCGCCAGTATTGTATGTTTGATAATATAAAGTGTTGATAAAGAATGGGAAATGACTACTGTAATGTCCGCTTCCTTTTTCTTCTTTTCCTTTTTCTTTCTCTACCTTTGCCATTGATTTATTTATTAATACACAAACTATGAAATCACTTCATTCTCTTTTATTTTGCGGAGTACTTCTTTTGCATGCTTCTTGTTCGGGAATAAAAACATCAGATGAGAAATCTTTGGATGATTGTCCTTTGGTAGCGACCTGGAAACAGGCCGGTACTGACAGTATAGTGGTATTGGACGTCGGGTTGATAAAAGATACCATGCAGATACGGCTCAGCCAGTTGGTAGACGACCTGGAGATTATCAAGCTTGAAACCCGGGATACGGCATTAGTCAAGTCCGGATATATGGCGGTCTCTGACCGGTACATGCTTTTGGGAAGTTATTTAATGCCTTGTAAGTTATTTGATAAGAATGGGACTTTCCTGCGTCAAATTGGCGGGCTTGGGCAAGGTCCCGGTGAGTATACCAATATTTATGATGCTCAGATCGATGAAGTGAATAATCGGATTTATATGCTTCCGTGGACTTCAAATCAACTATTGGTTTTTGACTTGGATGGAAATATACTTCCTCCGATACCTTTGCCGGCCCGAGTTCCTAAAGGAGTGTTCCGGGTAGATACGAAAAAGAATCTATTGACTATGGGCATCTTGCCTTTCCAGGATTTAGAAAATAAGTTTGTGCTTTGGCAACAAGATCTCAAAGGAAATGTGTTTCAATTCATCAGTTCGACTCCTTATTATACTTATGATGATTACAGCAATGAAGTGAGCAGTAACCGGAATGCCGGTTCTTTTGACTTCTTCATCTTTAATTGGTCTGCCGTACAAGATTCCTTGTATCACTATGATGCGAAAGAGAATCGTTTGGTTCCTGTTTTTACCGCCAATTTTGGGACTCAGGATATTCCCAAGCATACGTATACGGAGTTTCCCGGACATTATTGGGTCAACATCATAACAGAGGTTGTTAATGGGCAGGGTATGCCTCCAATGAATGTTTTGATAGATAAGCATAGCCTGAAAGGGACCTATTGTACATTGGTGATTGATGAACTTGGGGGTATTCCGGTCGAGTATCCGTACGACTGTTTTCAGGACGGACGTTTTCTGATGAATCTCGATCCGGGAGATTTGATTGATGAATTGGAAAAAGTCCTTGCTAGACCCGAACGTTTTTCTAAAGAAGAATCAGATCGACTTACAAAATTAAAGAATTCGATTTCCGTTGACGATAATAACTATATTCTGGTCGGTAAGCTTAAGTCAAAAGGAGAAAGTCTGATACTTTCTGCTAATCCGGTTCAGAAAATAACGGAGCAGGAACAACAACCGGCAAAAGAGGAACCGGTAAAGACTGCCGTTCAGTCCGAAGTAGCATCGGAGGCGGATACAGTGTGGAGTGTATCTCCATATTCAGCTATACTTCCTGATGCCATTAATTATTTCCGTACTCATAATAAATATAAAGATTGGGATCCGAAAAAGGGCAAGCGCGTCCTTGTGCGTGGCATCGCAGAAAAAGACGGAACAATTACAGGTATAGGCATCAGTTATGGATGGGATCTCGATCCTCAGAGCGGGGCTATGAAGAATAAGAGCGAGGGAACTTGTGGGCTGAAAGAGTTGGATGAAGAAGCCTTAAGGCTGATCCGGCAGGCTAAACTTTTACCCGGAATGACAGATAAGAAAATACCGGTCAGAAGTAAATTCGTTATTGTAGTCGATTTCCCTCCTAAATGACGAGTTAATTTCATTTTGTCAAATTTACAATTTGTCCGGTAAGCTCTGTCTGTAACCGGATAAATTCGGATGAAGATTCATGCAGCGCAAAAAATGCGCTGCATTTGGCTTCTGTGTTTGTCTATATTGTAGCTGTTTTGCTGATTGGCGGATGTCTGGATATGATATTCCTTGATCCGTCTGTCTACTTGTCTCCTGTGCTTGCTGTTTGCTTTCTTTCTTCTATCGGTGCTTTTTCTTTTTCAGTATGCAACCAGCCTCTTTCTTCCCCAATTGGGTCACTGATTTATCCTCCGTTTTTAGCAAGTTAACATCCTGTTGGCAAAGAATTAGTTTTCTACCGACAGGAAGTTAACTTACTCCTTTCATGAAGTTAACTTACCATATTCTGTTTATTCATATCCTGCTTGCATGATTATGCCATTTCTCTGGATTTATTCGCTTTTGTTGTATATCATTGCTTTTTTTATTCATTTTCATTTCTATTTCTTGCCGATTCTACCAATGTTCGGTTAGCTGGGAACGGTATATTGCAACTATTTGTCATAGAAACACTCTGTTTCCTTACGTTTCTCTATTTCTTTGGTCGAGCTTTGTCTATTGAGTGTGTGGTCGTCTCTATGATTTGTTTAATACCCGCCTGATTATCAACACTAAATTACGATATATTCGTATTTTATTGATTCGCAAATAAATATAGGTATTGTTTCTCGCTGAAAAGTTTGCTTTTATTAAATGCAATCCTTATTTTTGGAGAAATAATTTTAAGCCTTATTTTTTGATAAACAGGCAGAAGAATGAAGCGGAATATATGTTTTTACTTGATGCCTTAGGGGATTGATACGTTGCTCATGAACCCAAAGCTTTGTTGCAAAACGACTAAAACGACTAATATGAAACAGAACACCTTTTTTGTTAATGTATGGACCTTGATGCTGATTCTGGGTCTTATTGCTTGTGGAGAGAAAAAAACGCAGGTGAAAACAGAACTTCAGAGAATAGAAGCTTTTGCATTTGATGTTAATGATGATTATTTACAAAGCTATGCCGGTACTTTTTGCTATTCTACTTCAGCCCGGATCGATGGTAAAGAGTGTCTGATTGTTTATAATGGAAAACTTCATTCCATTGACATCCTGAATCTGGCTGATCGCCGGCCATTAAAGCAAATAGCTCTGGCTAAGGATGGTCCGGATCAGATACTTGCTCCCAAAGGGATCGGCTATTATAAAGATTCGTTTATCATACTGAATACCGGTGGTTTGTATCGGGTTGGTCAGGATGGAAAAGTGGTGTCTAAGAAACTTCTCAATGATTTTCCGCAGATTAAGGAAGAAGGGTATGGAATAGCCGTTCCCGATCTTACTGTTTACTTTAGCGTGTATAGCTTCTTCGGATTTGATGCTGCGAATGGAAGAGTGGCTTTACCCCTCTACTTTTATGAGAAAGATACTACGGGAGAATATCCGAAGAAAGTGCTGATTGTTTCGTGTGACGATTGGAATATACGGGATGAAGTGGAGATACATTGTCCTGATGTGATAAGGAAAGAGGGAGATATGCAATTACTGGGTTGTGTCAACGTGCTTCCCTACGGTGACCGGTTGATTTATAATTTCCCTGCGTCTTCCAAAGTTTATGTTTACGATCTGTCTGCAAAAAAGAGTAAAGAATATGATTTTCCTTCTACCTTTACAGATCCTTTTTTCCATTTACCGGATATAAATGGGTCGGAGCCCGGTTTCGGATGCCTCAAAACCGGTTATTATTTCCCATTGTGTTACGATGCCTATCATAATGTGTTCTGGCGTATTCAACAGGGGCCTTTAGATGGTCATGGAGTGGGAGGAAAGCCCTTTTCCGTCATGTGTATATCACCTGATTTTTTGAATAGTGCAGAGTATGTGATTCCTGCCGGTGCATCTATCTATCCCGATTTGGCTTTTACAGATTCTTTGATCTTGTTGCCGTATACGGGAGGTGATAAAATCGGTGAAAACAATATGTGCTTTTATGGACTGCAATATAGAGAATAGTAGTTGTGGAAAGGACTGCTTGGAGGCGCTCCCGTTAATTAATTTAATTTCATAGGGTATGAAACTGTTTATTTCGTCATTGTTTTTGATTTTTTGTGTTTCTTGTTCTTCCAGGCAGGAAGACAGGAGTGAAGAAGAGCCATTGTATACTTTGGATGTTAGTAGCGTCGATAAAACTGTCTGTAAAATACCTTTGTCCGATCTTCTGGAATCGTTTGAGATCGTAAAATTGGAGAATCGTCCGGAAGCTTTTTCTAAAATATGGAAAAGGTTTATTGATGAAGATTTCATCGGTTTGTTTGCGCGCCCGGATCCTTTGAAATTATTCACCCGGGAAGGTAAATTCATATGTAGTATAGGCGGTGTGGGAGAAGGTCCCGGTGAATATTTCTCTGTCATACATGCATCGTTTGATAAAAGCCATAATCGTGCTTATCTGTCGGACTTTCGGGGGAATAAGATCAAGGTTTATGAACTATCTTCCGGTACATTCTTACCGGAAGAAACGATTCTTTTGCCAGAGCAGTGTCGTTTCCCCATATTTTATATAGACTCTAAAGAAAAAGAACTGACGGTATTTCATGTTCCATTTCATGCAAGTAAAATAAATACGCGTTATAAAGAGCCTAATGTTAATTTTGGTTGGGTGCAGGATTTCAAAGGAAATGTTCTTCAAGCTATACCTGCCGAACAGTATGCAGTCCCCGTTGACTTTGGGAGTTCGGTGCATTTTGACATGTTTCAAAGTGATCCTCCCGTTTTTGCAGTTCATCTTGCTGATATCAGAGCTACCAGAAATGATACGTTGTACCATTATGATAAAGCTCGAAATGAACTTATCCCACGCTTTACAACCAACCTTCCCTCTGATCCTTTGTATTTGATAAATGTAGTTGAAAGTACTTTGTATTATTATGCTTATGGACAGAAGTACACGGTTGAAGTTAATCCTGAATATCTGGAGAAACTTTGGACGATACAGGTCAATAAATCAACAAAGGAAGCAAGATATATAGAAGTTGTTAATGATTATTTGGGCGGTATTGAATTTGAATTTTCATTTTTCCTGAATCATATTGACCGTGAATATTTTTTTAAGTCTTATGAACCCCTTGAGCTAAAGGATTTGTTGGAGGGTGTTCTTCAAAATAATACTTCCCTTTCTGACAAAAAACGGCGTGAGTTAACTAAACTGAAAGATAGCTTACATGAAAATGATAATAATGTCCTCTTAATAGGTAAACTGAAGACGAAATGAAAAATAATGTGACTTTCTCAACAGCGAATTATGATTATTTGTATTCGTGTAATCATAAAGAATGTATACCGTTACATCCAATTCTGAGAAGAATCATCAAGCTGGATGAAGATGGTTGTTTGGGTAATGTGGCGAATGATCCTGAATTGAATGGATATTCTCCTGAGATGATTGCTTATTATTTGCGTAAGTACGATTATCTGAAAGCACGTGGGATTATTGCCTCCAAAGACAACGTGGAATTTGCTTCGCTTACTGCTTCTTCTATTCAAAAGGAGTTGGAAAATTTATCTGTGCTTACATTTGAGGTTACTGACCGTTGTAATTTGCGTTGTCGCTATTGTGCGTATGGAGATCTGTATGAAGGATATGACGAAAGGAAAGGGCAAGATATGGATTTCGGAGTAGCGCAAAAGATGCTGGAATATTTATATTCGATCTGGGGGAATGCCAATCCATTATCTTCCGTCCGTACAGTTGCAATCGGGTTCTATGGAGGAGAACCTTTGATGAACTTTGAGTTGATACGTCAAGTAGTGGAATATACTTCGAGGCATCCACTTCCTGGAATAGCGTTTAAATACAATATGACGACCAATGCCATGTTGTTGAATAAATACCAAGATTTTCTCCAGATGTATGATGTTAAATTACTGATTAGTCTGGATGGTACGAAAGAGGATGATTGCCATAGGATTACTGTTAATGGAAAGCCTTCGTTTGAGCATGTGTATCGTCAAGTTAAGACTTTGCAGCAAACTTATCCGGATTATTTTCAACATAGCGTTGTGTTCAACAGCGTGATTCACTCTAAGAGCAATATAGAACGTATTCTGGATTTCTTCGAAAAAGAATTCGGACGGCACACTATGTTTAGTGAATTGAGTAATAAAAGTGTTGTAAATAAAGAAGTATATGATTCTATGTATCGTAGTGTGATTGGAAGTATTGCTCTATCTGCCAGGCAAAGGGAGTTGGATGAGAAGCTAATGTATGGTTCACCTACGATTTCTTCGTTAACTTATTATTTGCATCATTTGTCTAATGAAGTTTTTAAAGATTATCGAACCATGTTTTATGGGGTGAAGAAGCTATCCTTGTTGCCTACGGGGAGTTGTATTCCATTTAGTCGTAAACTTTTTGTAACAGTTACCGGAAAAATATTGGCTTGCGAGCATATTAGCCATGAATTTGCTTTAGGACGGGTATCGGAACAGGGAGTGAAGCTGAATTTAGAGGAGATAGCACAAAAATATAATGAACAGTATTATTCAAAAATAACTCCTGTCTGTAAAAAATGCTACATGCAAAAGTGCTGTGGCCAATGCATGTTCTATACGGGGATTCAAGAACAGAAAGTCGTTTGTCGTAACTATAAGAATTATGACTCTTTTGCTAAGTACCTGGCAACCAATTTGAACTATATGGAACAGAATCCTTGGGCGTATGATAGAGTGATGAAAGAGATTTCTTTATATTAAAAAAGATCAGTATGAATAAACAGTATTTGTATATTGAACCGTATACGCTTTTTTTTGAAAAAGACAAAAAGGTGTTATTGTATAATACCATGGACCAGAAATTTACTTTAATAGAGGTTGATGGTTCGTTGAGCCATATTGTAAAAAAACTTAAAGAACAAAAGTGCATTGAGATACTACCCAGCCAGTTGGAAAATAAGTCAATAAACCGATTTGTAGAGGAGTTGCGTGCCGGCTTTAATGGTGATATTTTGTCCGGTTCGGCAAATGAGGTTGCTCCTGCCGTTTTCCATCCGATTATTAACAATCAACGAGATTTTGAACGTTTGAAGAAAGTTAATGCTTTTGAGATAGATGGACAGATTATGAATTACTTGGAAGAAATTTATATTTATCTGAATGGTATGGATAATAATGATGATTTTCCTGTCTATCAACAGATTCCCTCTTATTATAATAAGAAGTTAGAGATTGATACAGAACGTCTGATTTATTGGTTGAAAACTATTAATGATTTTCAGGTCAGCCAAATAAACTTATTAGGCGGAGATGTACTTGCACATCCCGGATTTCATCGGGTAATTAATGTACTTCTTAGTAAGGCTTTAGCGGTGAATTTATATTATAAATACGACCTATTTAAAGAGGAATATATCTCTTTGGTAAATGACTCGTTCAAATCTTTCTTTTGGGTGATTCCGGTAAAGGAACTAAAGAGAGACTTCCTTGAAAAGACGCTTATTTGGTCACGACAATTGCCATTAGTTCATTGGCTGTTCTTAATAACTTCAGAGGAAGAATATTATATTGCTGAAACATTTATTGAGGAGAATGGTCTGGTACTCGCTGAGATGAAGCCTGTGTTTACCGGAGATAATCTTTTGTTTTTTCAAGATGTGGTTTTCATGGATGAAGCGGATATACAAGGTATGGGATTAATTAAACGGGAAGTATATGTGAACCAAAAAGTGAATCGAAACGATTTTGGACGTTTGACAGTATTGCCTACAGGGGATATATATGCAAATCCAAATTTCCCTTATATAGGAAAAGTTGGTGATGAAAGAGTTCACTCTATGATATATCGTGAAATGATAGAGGGGCATTCCTGGCTTCGTATTCGTAACCAAGAACCTTGTTGTAGTTGTGTTTATCAATGGTTCTGTCCTTCACCCTCTAATTATGAATTGGCTATTGGTAGGCCGAATCTTTGTCATATAAAATCTTGATTCTCTATTTAGGCTTGTGAAATATGTTATTTACATACATTGGTGATGTAGTACATCATTAAGACCCTTTATTGGGTTTGAGGAATGGATACAACTAAATTGATTGTCTTTTATAGGAGTGGACCATAAGAAGGTTTTGGGAAGAACCGTTGGCATTATATTGGGGGATATAGAGGGCAAAAGTAGGTATAATGGTAAAATTGACTTGTATTACAAGCTTGTAACTGTCCGGGTATTTAGGGTTAAAATCGTGTGCTTCATGTCTATTGTGCTTATATACAGTGGTTTATATCACATTATTTTTCATAAATTTGTCCGGGTAGATAATTTGCGAATTGGTTCAACATGATTTAACTTTGAACCAAGGAGGGAGGTCCCTTTTTGAGTGATGTAATTCAAATCTGTTAGCCATGGATAAAATAGAGTTTAGAGAAGATAAGATAACGTTTTCATATAAGAAATCTTATGGAGAATGTTTGTATCAGGATTTAATTGCTGTGGAATATAGCAAGCCTTACTGTATATTACAAATAGGAGGTAGGAACAGTATTCTGTTTTTAATAAGCCTACGTGTGATTCTGGAAAAATTGCCTGCCGATTTTCTGCTGATAAATAGAGGAATTATAGTAAATAAAGAGCGTATTGTAGATTGTGTACTTCAGGACGGGGCATATCATATAAAGATGGATAATAATAAAATTTATAGGATTAGCACTCGTAAGCTGGCTACAGTTAAGAAATGTTTTATGGTACAAAATGATACTATTTAGGTTTAGGTCATAAAAGATGTATAGGAGAAAAAAACTGCAAAAAAAGATTATATACTACGAAAATGTAGTATATTGTAGCCGTGAAAACATTTGCAGGGAGATTCTCGTCTCTAATATTGGATAGTGGGGACCTTATGCACAAACAATAAATCTTAATTCAATTGTGGCTATGAAACACATGTCCTTATTGCTAATCGGCGTATTTGTATTATTGGGGTGCAGTTCCAATAAGAAGCAGGAGCCTATATCCAAGTCAGGAATACCTGTGATTAATCTTTCTGAGGATGTATCGACTGTACCTTCACTTCTTTTGAGTGAGGCTGCCTCAAAGGTCGATATAGTACCGTTAGAAGTGACGGATGAATCTCTATTGGGGGAAATCTATCATCTTCAAATAACCGAGAACGATATATGGGTACACCATTATAAAGATAAATGTATTTGCCGTTTTTCCCGTTCCGGGAAATTTCTGAATAAAGTTGGAAAAATAGGTCAAGGGCCTGGCGAATTTATTCAATTATCTGATTTTTTTATAGATGAGAAACATAGAGAAATCTATATTGTATCTGCATCAAGAGGCATTTTTGTATATGATTTTGATGGTAATTTCAAGAGGCAGCCTACCAGAACAATAGTAGAAACTATGTTCGGTTCTATTTTTAATCAATTTATGATATATAATAATCACTTTTTTATTCTTCAAAATTTACCTTTATACCGAGAAATACCTAAAGATTCGTTATGGTCTCTTGCCTTGGTTGATAGTTCTTACAAGAAAAAAAAGATATTTAAAAACCCAGTACATATAGGTAAAGAAGATCAAATTATAGAGAATCGTATCCAGATGAATTATATGTTTAATTATTGGCTGGAATCTTCTACTAACGTCGATACATATAATAATCAACTAACTCTTAAGTTTCCTGACACTGATACAATTTATAGCTATGACAGTATTAAAGAGGAATTAGTGCCTCAGTATGCAATTTTTGTAGACGAAGAAAAAGGAGATTACGAATATACACATTTATGGTTTCGTGACAGGAAAGCTTTTGATTATTTTTCGATACACTCATACTACTCTACTAAAGAAAATATTTATTTGGTAGGCAGTAAAGGAGAGGAGGTGTGTATATATTGTTACAATAAACAAGAAAAGAATGTAAGGTTGCAAAAACAACAAGGAGAGATAACCGAGCGTGATGTGCCTTGGTTTAGTATTCCTTTTCGTCGAATGGAATGTCCGTTTGTCCTAAGCAATGATCTATATGGCGGCGATTTTATTATAGATTTTCGCTCTTCTGGTAAATACTGGGTAGATGTATTATATCTTGGCAATGATGGAAATAGGGTTGATTTGAATCAAATAAAATCATCTACTGTAATAGATGAATCCAAGAAAAAGGAGCTAATCCGAGTTTTGGAAAGTGCGACTGAGGATAGCAATCCGATTTTGATGATTGCAACTTTAAAATAGAAGAATTATTATTTTGAATCTAAAGTTTTTTTTCTTCGGTTTGGCCGTTTGAGTTGAAGGAATATATTCAAGAGAAGAAAGAAAAGGGAGGAATTGTGAGTGAGCGTTTGGTTATGCTTACCGATTCACTGGATGAGGAGCAAAATCCGGTTCTTGTAATTGCTAATTTAAAGAATAGGTGGATATGGAATTTTTTATGCGAATGATATTGATACTGGGTGTTATGGTATTGGGCTTCACGGCTTGTAGTAACAAAAAAACAGTGGATCCTAATCCTGTTGTTCGAGATAATATTATTCATTTGTCAACTGCGATAAAGAATGTTCGGGAGGAAATGATGCTTTCGGAGCTGGTGGATAGTGTCAGTTATATTCCTTTGGAAACGAATCCGAATTGTATGTTAGGTAATTATCAGCGTTTGACCTTTTCTCCCCAATACATATTTTACTCAAACTATTGTTTTGATTGGAATGGGCAGTTCTTGTTCCGTATTGGGAGCCAGGGTCAAGGGGCTTGTGAAGATATCTATGCGCATGTGGCCGAAATAGTATATTTGAATAATCATTTCTATGGGAATGCCTCTAAAATAATAGAATATGATGACCGGGGGAAGTATACGGGGAAAGAGCTAAGCTGGTATGCCCAGAAAACGATGGACACTGCGCCGGTTGGGCGTATGGTCAATAAGGTCTGCTTTGCTCCGGCAGGAGAAAACCTGATGTTTTATAATTTTCCGGATACGGTTTATTTCATAAATACGGATTACGAGTTTGTAGCCAAACGCAGTATGATGCCGTGGAACAGGAAAGGGATCGCTCCGTCCATGGAGAGTGTGAAGTATACGAGCTACTATAAAGATACGACCTTATTTTATAATTTTTATACGGATACAGTTTTTACTGTTACTCCCACTTCCCTGATGCCTCGCTGGGTGGTGGAGTTGGATGAAGAATTACGGTTTCCTACCCAGTATCTATATGAAGATGGATTGTTGTCTGATGCTTTTAAATGTTGGGAATCGGGCAACTTGGAAAATGCAAAAATGATTAAAATGCTGGATCACAAATATATAGTATCCGGTGTTTTTGAAACAGAGCATTTTGTTTTTTTATCTGTCTATGAATATATGGCATACTGGGAACTGCGTAAACTGCCTAAGCCTCCTCTATTAATAGCCATTTACAATAAACGTACGGGTGAGACATTTGCGGTGAAACAGATTATAGATGATCTGGGTGGTATGAAGACCTTCTTTCCTTCTTGGGGAGCGTGTAATGAAAAGCTTTTAGCCACTGTATGGCCTTATAAGTTGAAAGAATTTATAGAAGAGGAACAGTCTGCCGGACGGGCTGTGGCTCCGCAAATAGTGAACTTGATGCAGCGCGTGCGAGAAGATGATAATCCGGTTCTTATAATAGCTCATTTGAAAAAATAGATTTGTCTGTTTATCGAAATCTAGAATGTTGGATTGTTGTTTTAAATATAAATTGGTATGAATAAAGTTCGATTAGTTTTGTATTTGGATATGTTTGTGCAAAGTCACTTGAAGGGTGAAGAATTATAATGGAAAAGTTAGGGCATTCGTACTCACCTTATTATTCATTAAAATAAATAATGAAAATGAAGCAGATCTTTTTATTTTTATTCATTTTCCTGCTTACCTCCTGTATTTCAGGAGGTGCCAAGCAAGATCAAGTTAAGGTTATGGATCGTACCATTCGCATTGGTGATGCAATGGAGCATCCTGTTCCAATGAAACTTTCAAATTTTGTTGATAGTATAACTTATGTTCCTTTGGAGACAACAAAAAGTTATGTAAAAAATAAGATGCTTATTTCTTATGTGGAGCCATATTGGGTCGTTTATCCGGGAAGCTTATTTGATAAAGAAGGACGATTTGTAACAAATATTGGTGCATTAGGGCAAGGGCGTGGTGAGGAAACCAATGGTTGGGGATATAGTGTTTTTTATGATCTTCAGAGAAATGTTTTCTATACATTGGGGGATAAAATTATAGAGTTTGATAGTAATGGAAAATTTACTGGAAAAGAAGTTCGAATATCTTATCGTGAAAGAAATGCGATGCAGGTAGCTGGTGGATTGAAAAATGTGGTTGCTCTGCTAAAAGCTGATACAAAATATTTATTGGTAAATTATCCGGATTCCATTTTTTGGATGGACTCTGATTTAGAAGTTACACATAATACCCGGATTATTCCGGATAGCTTATTCCTTGATCCTCCGGGAGACGCGAATGGAATGTCATATACATTCTCACGTTATAAAGATACGACTATCTTTTATAATTGTTTTACGGATGCCATTTATGCAGTGACTGATACGGGGCTTCAAAAACGGTGGGACTTGGACTTGAAAGGGCTAAAACCGGACAATCGTTGTTTTTTAAATGAGCTTAATCGATTGTACTTGCAAGAAATGGTTAAAATAGTTCGTTCTTCAAGTGGGAATGAGAATGTAGTAAAGTCGAAAGCTGAAAATAGTGAATTAGCTCAATTGATTGATGATAAGAAATGGGTCAGTCATGCTTACGAAAGTGAACGTTATGTACTGATGTCCTGGGTTAACTTGAAGGCTTTTTCCGGATGGAGAGGTCTGAAAGAAGAATCGCATTTAGCTTTCTATGACAAACGATCAGGAAAGACAATAGCTGTGGCAGGAGATGGTTTAATAGATGATATTGATGGTGGAATGATGTTTTATCCATCACTTGGAGTTTGTGACGGTGCGATGGTGTACTCTGTCTGGCCGTTTGAACTGAAAGAATATATTCAAGAGAAGAAAGCAAAAGGAGAAGCCGTGAGTGATCGTCTTATTGCACTTGCTGATTCACTGGATGATGAGCAAAACCCGATTCTTGTAATTGCTCATTTAAAGAAATAGCTAAATATAGAGTTTGTTATTTGGTCTTGTGTGAAAAATATTATGTATTTTTACTTCTAATTTAATGATGGACAAAGCTATGAGAATGATATTGATACTGGGTGTTATGGTATTGGGCTTCACGGCTTGTAGTAACAAAAAAACAGTGGATCCTAATCCTGTTGTTCGAGATAATATTATTCATTTGTCAACTGCGATAAAGAATGTTCGAGAGGAAATGATGCTTTCGGAGCTGGTGGATAGTGTCAGTTATATTCCTTTGGAAACGAATCCGAATTGTATGTTAGGCAATTATCAGCGTTTGACCTTTTCTCCCCAATACATATTTTACTCAAACTATTGTTTTGATTGGAATGGGCAGTTCTTGTTCCGTATTGGGAGCCAGGGTCAAGGGGCTTGTGAAGATATCTATGTGCATGTGGCTGATATAGTGTATTTGAATAATCATTTCTATGGGAATGCCTCTAAAATAATAGAATATGATGACCGGGGGAAGTGTACAGGGAAAGAGCTTAGCTGGTTTACCCAGAAAACAATGGACACTGCACCGGTTGGACATTTGGTCAATCAGGTTTGCTTTGCTCCGGCAGGAGAAAACCTGATGTTTTATAATTTTCCGGATACGGTTTATTTCATAAATACGGATTACGAGTTTGTAGCCAAACGCAGTATGATGCCGTGGGGCAGGAAAGGGGGCGCACCGTCCATGAGTGGCGGAGATCCTCGTTTTAAGTACACGAGTTACTATAAAGATACGACCTTATTTTATAATTTTTATACGGATACAGTTTTTACTGTTACCCCCACTTCCCTGATGCCTCGCTGGGTGGTGGAGTTAGATGAAGAATTACGGTTTCCTACCCGGTATCTATATGAAGATGGATTGTTGTCTGAAGCTTTTAAATGTTGGGAATCGGGTAATTTGGAAAACGCAAAAATGATTAAACTGCTGGATCACAAATATATGGTATCCGGTGTTTTTGAAACAGAGCGTTTTGTTTTTTTATCTGTCTATGAATGCATGCCATTCAGGGAGCTGCGTAAACTGCCTGAGACTCCTCCATTAACAGCTATTTACAATAAACGTACGGGTGAGACGTTTGCCGTGAAACAGGTTGTAGATGATCTGGGTGGAATGAAGGCTTTCTTTCCTTCTTGGGGGGCGTATAATGAAAAGCTTTTAGCTACCATCTGGCCTTATAAGTTGAAAGAATTTATAGAAGAGGAACAGTCTGCCGGACGGACTGTGGCTCCACAAATACTGAACTTGATGCAGCGCGTGCGAGAAGATGATAATCCGGTTCTTATAATAGCTCATTTGAAAAAATAGATTTGTCTGTTTATCGAAATCTAGAATGTTGGATTGTTGTTTTAAATATAAATTGGTATGAATAAAGTTCGATTGGCCTTGTATTTGGGTATATTGGTGCATCTGATCGGTTGCTCTTCTTTTCATTCAGAGAAGATTGATTTGTTAGCTCAGGTGCCATCTGATTGTCCGATTGTTCGGTTCTATATCACATTAATCATTTAAAGTTACCGATATTATGAAATCACTTTTATTTTTTTGTTTAAGTACATTTCTCTTTTACTCGTGTAGTAAGAAAGAAAATAGTCTTTATCCTGTAATAGACTTAGCCGATGCTATCGAGAATCCGGTGGAGAAATCTGTATATGATATTGCGGAAAGTGTAGAGGTCGTGCAATTAGAGACGAATGATTCGTTACTGATTCCATACGTGAGCCAGTTAATAATGACCGATCAGTATTTTATCATAGGATATGGTAAGAAGTGCTCTCTTTTTTCTCATTCCGGAAAATTTGTTTGTGATATAGCTCAGAAAGGGAGTGGTCCGGAGGAATATACAATGTTGATGAATTTGCTTTATATAAACAATCGTGTTTTGATTACAGACTTAAATAATAAAGTTAATGTTTACTCCTTAAATGGGAAGTTTATTGAATCCTATCAGGCACTTCCGGACATGTTTTCTGCCATTTATCCAATGTCGGACAAGAACTTTATAGGTTTTAAAGCTCAGAGTGGAGGAGATGAAAAAGAACGTCTTGTGTTCTATCGACGGGATGAAAAGAGAGGGGCTATTCCATATCAACAAAACTATCAGGCAAAAAGAGTTTGTTTTTTCCCTCGTGAAGCCCAATTTTCATCTTTACATGATAAGTTGTACTTTAAGCAGTTGCTTAATGACACTATTTTCTCTGTGGATACGGTAAAGCACTCTCTTTCTCCTGAATATATAATCGACTGGGGAAAGCTGAGATCTAACGATAGATTGCGCTACTCTTTGGAAAATCCGGACGAAGAATTGTTTTTGCACATGCCATACGTTCCTTTGTTCAGTATGACTGCTAATGGATTAGTCTTAGGGGCTATTACAGTAGACATAGATCAGAAGAAGCAATATTACTTAACTGCATTCTATGATAAGGCAAATCATCAGGCGGATCTTTTCGAACTAAAATTATCAAAAAAAGAGATGGATTATTTTGGTGAACCTACAGGTAAGCTTCCTCCTTATCTGGAGGGTGATACTTTTTTCCCGGAGTATATTTCCCAAGATGGCAATTATTTGATTTCTGTCAGAACTCAACCTTTAAAAGAAGAATTGAATCCTGCGTTGATTGTAGTGAAGCTGAAATAATGAATATGGCCTGACACTGATAGATTTCTGATTTTTATATAAGTATTAGTAGCTGCGGAACTAATAGCCTGTTATTTGGGACAGGCTATTGCGCATTAATGTCTCTATTGGTGCTTGAGGGATGTTTAGTTCGTGTAACAGGCTAAGAACCAGATAAACTTCGCATAATACAGGCCGATTATTTGTATCCGGAAGCAACTCTGCTATCCAATTTATCAGGTGGAAGAGATATTCTTTTATTTTTAAGGCTGTGGGAGTGTTGAAGTTTTCTCTTGTACATAGACGTGAATAGAAATAGTAAGCTAAGCCCGAAACTCCTTTTCCTAATCCAAGGTCAGTCAAAGACTTTTGTTCAATGACTGAATATACAGCGGAGTCTATTTGATGTAGTATTTCATCACTATTGCCTTCGACCAGTTTCTTTTGCAGTAAATATTCAATTCCCGTTCCAATGCCACATAACCCATTCTCGTAAGTGATAGGAACAGCCAGAGAGCAGTGGTCTATTATCTTGTTCAGTAATTTATCTGCCTCCTCTTCTAATTCTGTATCGTTCGTTTTTTGGCTTAATTGAAAAAACTCAATCGTTCGTTCCATCCACCTTGATAAAAGTCGATTTTTGATTTTGTTCATAGAGCTATTGTATTTGCAATATAGCTCTTTTAATACTTGCCAAGTGTATTCTTGATGCCATGGCTTTATACTTCCGGTATAATGAATGATGATGATGTCGGATAACATTTCAGGGGTATGCAAAGTTTCACTGGTAGTGAAATTATAGATATTGGGAATTAGCTTTATTTTGCCTTTACATATACAATTAATTGCATCTTGATCCTGATATCGATCCCGGTTTATATAAATTGATGTGTGTTGCAATAGCTTTTCCTGTATTTTATCTTTTCTAAGGTCTTTCAGATTCAACAGCAGTACGCCTGCATTGATGTATACATCCTTTTCCGCTAGTTCCAGTATCTTTCTATAATTGATTCGTCTTATAAAGATATCATCCACTCCTGCACAATAATAACCTTCCAAATCCAGTTCCCACAATGGCTCTATGCTGCCATTGATTACTAAATCTGCATCCAGGTATAGGGCTTTATCCAGATTGGGAAAAAGATCTGCGATGGCATAACGATAAAGAGTGTGTTCGGTGATGTATCCTCCTTTTTTCTTGAGTTGCTTGAATGATTCTGAATCTATTATTTCCCATTGGATAGTTACACAGGTAAATACATTTTTTATTTCCTGAAGGAACTCTTTGCTTTCTAACGAAATATAATCTGTCAGAATGTATATGCTTATATTCAAATATCTATTATTCTCAAGAATAGATACTATAGAGGTACAGCAATGGTCAATGTATTCTTCATTGATTGCAAAGAAGATTGGTATTGTGCTTTTCATGCTTGTGTGGTTAAAAAGGATTATTTGTCAGAGGCAAATATATCTGTTTTTTAGATATATTTCTGTTTATAAGGATTATTTCTATAGGTATATGACGTTCGGTATAAAAAAAGGCTACGTTCGGTACATCTTTTCTGATAATATTTGGATATGAAGTAAGGTGGGCATACCTTGCAAACAAATCTAATAACAGAAAAATATGAACTTACAAATGCTACAGATAGTTTTGGTTATTTGCTCAATGAAAGCTTTTCTCCAATTTTATTATATGGGGGGCTTTCATTCCCAAAGAGTGTTTCGATCGAATTAATAAAGGTATTAATAGCAGGTATAATATACTGAATAAATTTAGTATATGGATCGTTTGGAGATAAATAAGTCAGCAATATTGAGTAAGATTGTTAATCATTTGGTTTTGGTTAGCAACTCTGTACATGATATAGGACTCTATTATGGAAAGATGGGGATTGTCCTCTTTCTTTATAATTATTCGCGTTATGTTCATAATGATTTATATGAAAGAATAGCAGGAGAGTTACTTGATAATGTACTTGAGGAAGTGCATAATTATTTGCCCTATGATTTAGCAAATGGGTATTGTGGGATTGGATGGGCAATTGAATACCTTTCCGAGCAAAAATTTATTGAAGGGAATATTAATGAGATATTGAGAAATCTTGATGAAAAAATAATGGAGCGAGATGTGCGAAGAATATCGGATGAAACTTTGTCTTCGGGTTTGGAAGGTGTTTTCTTGTACGTCTTAACACGATCAATGGGTAATCTATTGGGAACCCCTTTTGATAAAATCTATTTGGAAGACTTATATGAAGTTGCAAAAAAGCAGAAGATAGAGAAAGGAGATAGTCATATATCCATTTTTCGGTGTAAATATATGGATTGGTTTGAAGGGAAAGTAGTTTATCGTGCCCCTTTGTTATTGAGTGATGTGATCGATTTTCCAAATATTCCTCAGGATGAAGACTTATGGAAGTGGGGAATAGGTATATCCAACGGATGTGCCGGTGTTGGGCTAAGAATGATGGTAGAATTAGTAAATTAGTGTATTATGAAGCACTTTTACTTAGTTGTTGATCGAGTAGATACGGAGAATTGTGGCATTGGAACTTATGTTGAACAAATGCTTCAATACCTGAAGGGAGAGATAGAGCTATCTGTTACTATTATTGAATTGGATTCTTCTGAATCAGAGTTGAAGGAGATTGAGGTGGATGGCCTAAAATATTTGAAGATTCCATTAAGATACAAAGGACTATATCGTGATAGTGGAGTGTACTATAGAACTGTGGCTTATTTGTTATGTACAATGATGGATGATGATAAAATTAATATCTTTCATTTTAATTATTTGCATCAATATGATATTGCTTATAAGATGAAAGAACTATGTCCCAAAGCAATTATTTGGGTGACAGTCCATTTTGTCAATTGGGTACTGGCGTTGAAAGGAAATGTTGATAAATTGCATAGCCTGCTTAGGGAGCATATATTGAAAGAGAGTCTCATATTAAAGGATTACATTGATAGTGGCAATATGTTGCGACTTGCAGATAAGGTTATTTTTCTTTCGGTCCAGACTCAAAAAACTTTATGTGATGAGTATAAGTTGGACATGTGTAAAAGTGTTGTGATAGCTAATGGAATAGCAGATTATGATATAAAAATAAGTAAGAGTGTAAGGAATAAGATTAGAAATTCATTCGGCTTTCTACAGAATGACAGAATTATCCTTTATTCAGGTCGTTTAGAAGAAGGAAAGGGGGTGGATGACTTGATAGGAGCTTTTCTTATTTTGCTAAAGAAAATGCCCGCTTGTCGCTTGGTGATAGCTGGAAGTGGAGATTTTAACCGATACTTTCATTTGGTAAGATTTTGTTCCCGAATAACTTTTGTAGGTAAGTTAAACCAGAAAGAATTGTATAAGATATACCAAATTGCAGATGTTGGAGTATTACTGTCTTTTACCGAACAATGTAGTTATACAATTATAGAGATGCTTATGTTTGGTTTGCCTATCATTGGTACTACGGCACCAGGTTTATCGGAAATGTTTGAAGACGGCATTCATGGTATTAAGATTAAAATGAGGAAAAAAAGGGATGGATCATTCTTCTATAAGAAGAGTGAAATTGTACAAGCTTTCTTGGATTTTTTTTCTAATGACCAGGTGGGCATTATATCTCGAAACTGTAGAGCGCATTATGAGAGAATGTATAGTTTAAAAACTATGTCTGATAGAATGGCACTATTATTAAAGGCTTTGTAGGTTCTGATTGTTTGTGACAGTAGTCAATCTAAACAGCGTGGAACTTTAGGGAAATAGAGCCGCCCATAGCCTTAGTAATAGTCCATTATGGTTGAACCTTAAATCCGAAAAGTGGCTGAAGGAGAAATTTATATTAAAGAAAAATGTCTGTTTTTATACAGTGTGTGACTGTTTTATTGTTTTACTTTTTAAAATTATATTTATGAAAAAATTAAACTCAATTAAACTGAATGGACTTAATAAGTCTAATTTGGAATCTCGTGATATGGCAAATCTTTACGGTGGCAATTATTGTGCTTTCGGGGATAGGAATTTTCAAGCCAATACAGATACAGGTAAATGTTCGTGTGCTTGTTCAAATCAATACAATGAGCATAATTATTACTCGGATTTGGGATTAAAACATGAAGCGGAATTTTTTAAATATACCAATGGTATGAGCCCGACAAAGTAAGCTCGTTGGTCTGTAATAATTTGCAGGGAGAGTAAGGCGTTTGTGTTTGCTGTCTTTTCGCTAGAAAGACAGTAAACATAAACTATTTTAACTTAATGATAGTATGGAACTATGCGAATGATATTGATACTGGGTGCTATGATATTGGGCTTCACGGCTTGTAGTAACAGAAAAACAGTGGATACTAATCCTGTTGTTCGGGATAATATTATTCATTTGTCAACTGCGATAAAGAATGTTCGAGAGGAAATGATGCTTTCGGAGCTGGTGGATAGTGTCAGTTATATTCCTTTGGAAACGAATCCGAATTGTATGTTAGGTAATTATCAGCGTTTGACCTTTTCTCCCCAATACATATTTTACTTAAACTATTGTTTTGATTGGAATGGGCAGTTCTTGTTCCGTATTGGGAGCCAGGGCCAAGGGGCTTGTGAAGATATCTATGCGCATGTGGCCGAAATAGTATATTTGAATAATCATTTCTATGGGAATGCCTCTAAAATAATAGAATATGATGACCGGGGGAAGTGTACAGGGAAAGAACTAAGCTGGTTTACCCAGAAAACAATGGACACTGCACCGGTTGGACATTTGGTCAATCAGGTCTGCTTTGCTCCGGCAGGAGAAAACCTGATGTTTTATAATTCTCCGGATACGGTTTATTTCATAAATACGGATTACGAGTTTGTAGCCAAACGCAGTATGATGCCGTGGAACAGGAAAGGGATCGCTCCGTCCATGGGGAGTGTGAAGTATACAAGCTACTATAAAGATACGACCTTATTTTATAATTTTTATACGGATACAGTTTTTACTGTTACCCCCACTTCCCTGATACCTCGCTGGGTGGTGGAGTTGGATGAAGAATTACGGTTTCCTACCCAGTATCTATATGAAGATGGATTATTTTCTGATGCTTTTAAATGTTGGGAATCGGGCAACTTGGAAAATGCAAAAATGATTAAAATGCTGGATCACAAATATATAGTATCCGGTGTTTTTGAAACAGAGCATTTTGTTTTTTTATCTGTCTATGAATATATGGCATACTGGGAGCTGCGTAAACTGCCTAAGCCTCCTCTATTAACAGCCATTTACAATAAACGTACGGGTGAGACATTTGCGGTGAAACAGATTATAGATGATCTGGGTGGTATGAAGACCTTCTTTCCTTCTTGGGGGGCGTATAATGAAAAGCTTTTAGCTACCATCTGGCCTTATAAGTTGAAAGAATTTATAGAAGAGGAACAGTCGGCCGGACGGACTGTGGCTCCACAAATACTGAACCTGATGAAACGTGTGCGAGAAGATGATAACCCGATATTGATAATAGCTAATTTGAAAACAAAATGAAATCATTTACTTTTTTTAGAACTGAGGAAGGAAACTATTACCTATATAATAGTAGAAAGTCGTCTTTGCTGAATGTACACCCTGTGATAAAGGTGATAGAGGCATTGGACAACAATGATGGAGAGGAAACTTTGTTTGCTAAAATAATGAATCAGAATTTAGAAATAGGTGATGATGAAAAACGTTTGTTATTGGATAAATATCTATTTTTGAGGGATAATGGTTTCTTTGAAGAGATTAATGAGGAAGATTTTATCGATGGAAAAATAACTCCGGAAATTGTGGAGAAGCAAATTGCATTCATAGATAATGTTCTTTTTCAAGTAACAGGTAACTGTAACCTGCGATGTCAATATTGTTGCTATGGAGACATGTACTCAGATAAAGTGGAGAAAAAAAATCTGAGTTTTGAAACAGTTGAAACTGTACTGAATTATTTAATGTCTTTGTGGACTTCCAATAAAAATCTTTCTTATGAACATCCGATCAGAATAGGATTTTATGGTGGAGAGCCTTTGGTTAACTTTTCTTTGATTGAAAAAATTGTTTCTCTATGCGAAAGCATTACCGAAAGGACAGGTTTGGTATTTATATATAGTATGACTACTAATGCCTTACTGCTTGACCGGTATAAAGACTTTATTGTTAGACACAATTTTTCTTTATTGATCAGTATGGATGGCAATGAAGCACATAATGTGTTGAGAATAAAGCCTGATGGGGAACAATCCTTTCAAACGGTGTATGAAAATGTGAAAAAGTTACAACAGCAATACCCTGATTACTTTCAGAATAAGGTTGAATTTAACTCAGTCCTGAATAGCCATTCTTCGGTCGATGATATACATGACTTTATATTCAATGAATTTGGTAAAATTCCTTTAATAGAGACGATTTCACATACAGCACTAAGTGATGAACAAAAATATCAAGAAATAGCTAAAGATTATAAAGAGTCTCCAGAAATGATGATTAAAAGAAAGGATAGGTCTCCAGTATATAAGGAATTGGGATTCTTCTTTTATTATCAATTAGATAACGCTTATAAACATTATTGTGAGGTATTGTATGGGACTATCAAGCAGAAAAAGAGAATACCTACCGGAACCTGTTTGCCTTTTTTTAAAAAAATGTTTGTGACAGCTGATAATAAATTGTTAACATGTGAGAGGATCAGTTTACATCATGTGTTGGGCACTGTAGATAATGAAGTACATTTGAACTTTGGGGAGATTGCTAGCATATATAATTCTTATTATGAAAAAATGAGATCTCAGTGCCGGGGATGCTATTTAATAGAGAATTGTGGTGAGTGCTTCTTACAGTTTCCTTTGAAAAATGGGGTACCGGTATGTCACGTAAAGATGAATGAAATTCAATATCAACATTATTTGTCTGAGATATTTGGAGTGCTTGAGAAGAATCCAAGTTTATTTGAAGAAGTTAATAAAATGGTGTTTGCATGAAAAAGTATTGGTTTATTGTAGAAACATATGTTTTTCTTTGGAAAAAAGAAGATCATATATTGGTTTATAATTCTATCAGTGGGAAAGGATATATTTATAAATGTTCCCCGGATTTATTATCTTTTATAGATCAATTGATGTTACCTGAGAATTTGTATTGCTCACAAGTGGATGAAGAACTGTTGAGAAGAAAGTCTATTGGCGAATTTGTGATTTCAATGCAATCTAACTTCTGCGGTAGTTTGTTTGATGTTGATGAATTTCCTCAGAAGCCAATTGTGGCTGTTCCTGATGTGAATATTGGTGAGGATATAGAAGGTGTGGATAATTCTGTTTTTGGAGGAAATGTTCTACGTAATTTAACTGATGTGTTCATTTGCTTAACAGGAAAATGTAATAAAAACTGTCCAGATTGTAATTTGATTTATAAACAAATGTGTTGGTGTCATAAGAGTAATGAGAGTTTGGCATTTGAAAAATTAGAAGCTATTTTGAAAAAACTAGAGTATTTAAATGTATTTGAACTTCATTTTACAGGTGGTAATATGTTTTTGTATCCTTATTGGAGGGAATTACTCATAAAACTTAATGAAATATCCTATAAAAAGAGTTTTTATGTTCATTACTCACAGCTTAGAGGCTATGATGAAGATATTGATCATATTTTGAATTTGGAAAATTCCGTTATTAGAATACTTGTTGATTTCGCAGATTTTGATGTTGAGAACTTGCTTCTGATTTCTAAAAGTAGAGGACCGTTTGAATATTTGTTTAAAATAACTTCTTGGAATGAATATAATGAGGCTTGTGATATAATTGAAAGATTATGCTTAAATGCAAAGATCATTCCTTTCTATAATGTAGGTAATTATTCTTTTTTTGAAGACAATGTCTTTCTGAATATGCAAGATATATTGTCTACTAAGTGGACTAAAAATGAGATATTTGCAAATCAAAAACTTAATACAAATGATTTTGGCAAAATTAGGATACTAGAGAATGGATTTGTGTATGCAAATTTAAACTTTGCCCCTATAGGTAAATGGCATGATGATTATAGGGAAATCGTTTATAATGAATTAAAAAGAGGAACGTCTTGGCGTAGAACCCGTGATTCATTGCCTGTTTGTAAAGAATGTTTGTGTAAATATCTTTGTCCTTCACCCTCTAACTATGAATTAGCAATTGGAAAGTCTAATTTGTGCCATGTTAAATCATAAAGTATTAGCTTGTTTTTATAATATTCGGTTGGATGCCATGGACTGCGGCACTTCTTGTTTGAGGCAGACAAAGAGGGATTTTATTATCGGTTGGCAAAAAGTCAGCCGGAGTTAGGAACTTAATAAGGGGTCAGATATGCAGGCTATTATATTGGCAGCAGGAATGGGCAGGCGTCTGGGAGAATTGACCCGGTACGACACTAAGTGTATGATTGAGGTGAACGGTATCCGGATCATAGATCGGTTACTGGCAAACCTGGCAGCCGCAAGACTATCGAGGATTGTGCTTGTGATTGGTTTTCAAGGTGACAAACTACGGGCGTATCTGGGAAATGAATATTGCGGAATTCCTATTTATTATCTGGAAAACCCTTACTATGCACATACCAATAATATTTATTCTCTGTTTCTGGCACGGCACCACTTAGCGTCTGATGATACTTTATTGTTAGAATCGGATATTGTTTTTGAGAAGAGAATACTTGAAAGAGTGCTCGAAGAACCGTATCCGAATGTAGCAGTAGTAGACCGTTATAAGAGTTGGATGGACGGGACTATGGTGACTGTGGATGAAAAGCAGTTTATTGTGGACTTTGTATCTAAACATACTTTTTCGTACGAAAAAACTTCTACTTATTTTAAGACGGTGAATATCTATCGTTTTAGTAAGGAGTTTTCTGTAGGTAAGTACGTACCTTTTCTGGAAGCCTATTGCAAATGTTTTGATAATAGTGCATATTACGAACAAATACTGGCCGTTTTGTCTTTGTTGGATAAAGCCGGGCTGAAGGCTTTGCCGCTTGAGGGTGAAAAGTGGTATGAGATAGATGACATGCAGGATTTAGATATTGCCGAAACGCTATTTGGTAAGAAAGAAGGGCTTTTGCCCGGTTACCAGAAACGTTATGGAGGGTATTGGCGCTTCCCTTTCTTGCTTGATTTTGCTTATCTGGTGAATCCACATTTCCCGACAGAAAGGATGCTGGAAGAACTGAAGGCTAATTTTGATAAACTGCTCAGGCAATACCCTTCGGGGAGTTATGTAAACAGGCGATTGGTGGCGAAGCACTGGAACATTCCTGCGGAGGCTGTCGCGGTGGGGAATGGCGCGGCAGAGTTGATAAGAAAGCTGATGGAGCTGCTTCCCGGTAGAATGGGGGTGATTCTTCCTACATTTGAAGAATATCTGGTGCGTGATGACCGGATAGAGACTTTCTTGCCGTTGGGGCCAGGTTATCGCTATACCGTAAGCGACCTGAAAATATTTTTTGAGGATAAGGGAGTGACTTCGTTACTGTTGCTGAATCCGGATAACCCCTCCGGAAATAGTATTCCTTACGAGGATTTGATTTCATTAGCGGGATGGACTCAGGAGCGTTCGATACGGCTGATTGTGGATGAGTCTTTTATTGACTTCTCGGAGGGAGGAGAGGAAACTTCTCTGATTGGTGACAAGATACTGAAGGAGTATAATCATCTGGTGGTGATAAAGAGCCTGTCTAAGTCACATGGAATTCCCGGATTACGATTGGGAATTGCTGTTTCCGGTGACCATAAATTAATGGATGAATTACAGCAGAAACTTCCGGTCTGGAATATAAACTCTTTGGCGGAGTACTATTTACAGATTCTGGACAAATACACCATCGACTACCGGCAGGCATGTGCCCGCTTTAGAGAGGAAAGAGCGCTCTTTTTTGAAGAACTTCAGGAGGTAGGCTATTTAGCGGTATTTCCTTCACAAGCAAACTTCTTTTTATGTGAAGTGACCCATAAGTACAGCGCCCGAGAGCTTGCGGAAGTTTTGCTGAGAGAGCATGATATTCTGGTAAAAGACTGTAGCTTGAAGAGGGGAATGTATGGAAAGCAGTATATTCGTATTGCTATCAGGAGTAAAGAGGAAAACCGGTATTTGGCCGGAATATTAAAATATAAATTATGAATATAGATATAAAGGAGGCACATCGGAGGATGCTTTATTTATTGCAGTCTTTCGATACTGTCTGCAAGAAGCACGATATTGATTATTGGCTCGATTATGGTACACTGCTGGGAGCTATCCGGCATCAGGGGTTTATTCCTTGGGATACAGATACGGATGTGGGGATGTTAAGGAGTGATTATGCACTCTTTCTGGAGAAGGGTGTACCGGAACTGCCTCAGGATATTTTCTTTCAGACTCCGGAAACAGAACCGGCCATGGCTCCATGGAGCTGGTTGGTTGAGGCGAGGTTGAGAGATCGGCACAGCCGGTATGTTCCGGATAAAAAGACTCCGGCCGAGCCGATGCAGTTCGGTGGATTACAGTTGGATCTTTTCATTTATGATTGGGATGGTAAGTATGAGAATGCTTTGTCGAACAGTTTTGAGCGGAATTTGAGTGAGAGCCGTATTCATTTGCGGCTGGATGAGGTGGAATATCTGGATACTGCACGATTTGAAGGAGTGGAGTTTCCGGTTCCGTCAGGATACGATGCTTATCTGACCCGTTGTTATGGAGATTATAGAACGTTTCCCCCGGAAGAGGAAAGGCAAATTCCGGAAGTGGTTGCCTGGTCGGTGTAATAAAATGATTGATTACGTCAATAAAGAAAATATGGAAAGCGTAAGAGGGATAGAAAATCCGGGGATGATGGGAGAAATGGGAAAAATCATCGGATTCTATCGTCTTTATCGGCAGACGGCTGAAGAAGAGTGGGAAGAGAAAGCAGAAGTGTTGCTGGATGAGGTGATGGAGAATTGTTCTTTGGAACTTCCGGTGACTTATGGTGACGGTTTGTGCGGAGTAGGTGTCGGAATTGAGTATCTGTTGCAGGAGGGCTTTGTGGAAGGGGATGCCGACGAGATTCTATGGCAGATCGATTGCAGGGTATTTAACACGATTAATAGTAGGGCGATCGGAACTTTAGGCATCGGGAAAGGTATTTGTGGTCTCGCTTATTATCTGTATTACCGGTTGTCCCGGAGGAAAGGTGAGGAAGACATCAAGGTGCTACGAATGAAAGAGCATTTAATTTACCTGATTGACTGGATAGCAGACTCGCTGCCCGGAGTCAGGGAAAGTTCACTTTTCGAAGAGGTGTTTTTTATTCTTTGCCTGTTGCATCGGTTGAATGTGTTCAATGCTAAAGTCGAGAAATTGATGGAGTACTGTGAGAAGGGCATGATTATATCTGGAAAGGAGGCGGTATGGATCTGACAAGAGGGGTTAGCATTGTCATCCCCTTGCGGGTAGATAATCCGGAGAGGGCGGAGAATCTTCGGTTTATCCTTTCTTTGCTGCTACAGCAGACAGAGGTATCAGTGGATATTCTTGAGGCGGATACGGAGCAACGTTTTTATTTGTCTGAGACGTGTGAGAGGTTACGCTATCGGTTTGTGAAAGATGATGATCCGGTATTCTACCGGACACGTTATTTAAATATATTGTTGAGATCGGCTAAGTTCCCGATTGCAGGCATCTGGGATACGGATGTGATTATTCCGCCGGTTCAGTTGAGAGAAGCGGTCGGCAGGATTTGTTCGGGCTGTGTGATGTGTTTCCCGTATGACGGGCGTTTTATCTTTCTGAATGAAGCTATGAGTGACAGAATCCGCAAGGACGTATCAGTGTTGGAAAAGGTGGATGCTACTTCAATAGGGATGAGACCTTCGGTGGGAGGAGCTTTTCTAGTGAACAGGGTTGCCTATCTGCGGGCAGGCGGAGAGAATGAAGCGTTTTATGGTTGGGGTCCCGAAGATGCCGAAAGAGTGAAGCGTCTGGAGATATTAGAGTTGCCCATTGCACGTGTAAAAGGACCGTTATATCATCTTCATCATCCGAGGGGCATCAATTCGGGTTTTGATATGGGTGAACGGGATAAACGTAATTTAGAAGCATTGCTGGCTACTTGCAGAAGGAGTAAGGCGGAGATGCTAAGGTGGCTTGAACAACCAACCTTTCCGGACTGATCACACTAAATTTATATGGTATTTGATTGTCGGGTTTATAAATAGGGATAAAAATGATTGATTTTAAGTGATTTTTCAAATTGAAAATGTATCTTTGTATACATATCCCTGAAAAATAAATATTGAGAGACAGTCATTATGAAAAACACAATATTATTGTTAAACGGTTTATGGCTGCTCGGGCTGGTGGCCTGTCAGCCAAAATCTTCTTCTTTATCCGAATGCCCGATTGTCAATGTACGCTCTGCTTTGCAGGAAGAGACACCTATCTCCATGAAAGAAGATGTGGTGAGCATACAATATATTCCTTTGGAAACAACAGACTCGTGCCTGATTAGCAATCTGCTGAATCTGCAGGTGACGACGGATTACATGTTTATGTATAACGGAAAGACTGAAGAAGTGTTGCAATTTGATCGAAAGGGTAAGTTCATACGTCGGGTCGGCCGCCAGGGAAATGGGCCGGGAGAGTATAGTATGATAAGTGAACTTGCGGTTGATGATAGCAATAAAGAATTATCTATATTCCAGTATGGAGGGGATGCATTGGTGTATTCGTATGACGGAACTTTTCTACGGAATGATACAACGGTGAAGCAGGCCGGTGGAATGTATGTCTTTGCGGATGGGAAGAGAGCATTGAAAGGATTGGTCATGAAGCCTTTTGAACAAGCACCATGGGCAGGCGCATTGCAACAGGCTGATGGTTTGCTGTTAAAGTCTAAGTCTCTTTTTCCACAAGGACTCTCTCAGGACGTTTGTTTCATGAAAGAAATCTGCTTTTCTCCTTCTACAGAAGGGGTACTGCTGTTTACTGCATGTAATGATACGGTGGCCGGGATTTATGCTAATGGAATAGAGCCGGCTTATGTTCTGAAACGGGAAAACCCGACTGAATATTATATGGATATTGCTAATATTAATAAATTCAGGGATAATACAGTTGAAACGGATCAGATTATTGGAGTCTATGATCTGTTCGAATCTCCTCACTATCTTTACTTGCGTCTGTACAAAGGAGATGCTATTTTTATACAAAGATTCGATAAGAAGACCGGTGAACTGAAATCGCAGCGTATTCCGGATGATTATTTGGAATGTAGTGCTGCCATTCCAGGCGGCAATGTAATTGGCATGGATAATGATATAGATGGAGGGATACCTTTCTGGCCGGAGTATGTAATGGCGGATGGGGGACGCGCACAAGTGGTGAATGCTGATATTCTTTTGGCTTTACGTGAAAAAGGATATCTAAAGCAGGCTCCTGATGTATTGAATATCGGGGATGAAGCCAATCCGGTAGTGATTCTTTATACATTTAAAAGATAGGAGGTATTATGAAATCATTTACATTTTGCATTTTATTAGCCCATGTGTTGGCTTTTCCACTATTTGCTCAGAAGAATGCAGCTGCCGTCACGCTGAATTTGGCAAAGGCTGTTACACAAAGTCCTAAGACGGTATTAATGAGTGAACTGGCATCTGATGTACGTTATTTCCCTTTAGAAACTACTGATAATTGTCTGCTGGGGAATGAATGTAGTATTATTTATGCCGGAAACTCGATTATTGCGGGTGACGCACAGACCAGAAGTTTTTATCGGTTCGATAAAAATGGTAAGTTTATGAATAAGATAGGCCGGCAAGGACAGGGGCCTGAAGAATATGCGGTAGGATTATTGTTTTTTACTGACCCTGATAACCAAAAACTGTATGTTCAGGATTTCCAGGATATAATCTGTTATGGCTTCAATGGTAAATTTCTCCGTCGTATACCGGCCCCTCACCTGAATATGGGTACCGGAGCTGTAGACGGTCAGGGATCTATTCTCTATTGTGATAATAATTATTTTATGAGAAAGGATAATCCCCAACAATTGTTCCTTATCGATGAAAATGGGAAGAAACTAAAGATCTGGAAAGGATATATGGAACCTGGAAAGAAATATGGTGTTAACCTATCTACCCGCGATGTAATGTATCGTTATGGGGGCGATATTTACTTTAAACCTGCGTTGGAGAATCTGATTTATAAAATTGATGCCAACAGAAAAAAGACATTGGCATGGAAATTTGATTGTTCGGGGAAGGATGTGGATGTATCTGCCAATGAAATAGATCCCGGAAAACGTTTTCAATCAATTGCAGTACAACAGGTTTTTGAGTCAGACCGTTATTTCTTTGTGCTTTATGTCCTGAAGAATGATAGCTTTGTGGGATTGTATGATAAACAGAAGAAGAGTTTTTCAAATGTGATTATAAAAGATGATTTGGCGGCAGGATTTGATTTTACTCCTCCCGGAACAGGGTTGGGAAATCAGTTGGCAAATGCCCGGATGGTAGGTTATCTGAGTAAAGGTAAACGCTATTCGAAAGCTTTACTGCCGGAAAGAAAAAAAGAACTGGATGAATTGATAAACCGATTGGATGAAGAGGATAATCCGGTAATGGTTGTTGTAACATTAAAATAAAATCTATATAAATTCTTTTTAAACGTATGAAAATTACAAGTTATGTTTCTTTTTTATATTGCTTATGTCTGATGCTGGCGAGTCCGACAGTACAGGCGAGCGAAGTGCGAACCGCTATTTTTGAGGGGAAACCGTGTATTAATCCCCCTCATGTGGTGGGAAACTATTCTGCTACCCCTTTTTTGTTTTATATTCCCACCTCCGGAGAACGACCGATAAAGTGGCATGCTGAAAATCTTCCCAAGGGATTGAAGTTGGATAAAGAAACGGGGATAATCAAGGGAAAAGTAGTAGAAAAGGGAACGTACAAAGTAATGCTGAAAGCTGAGAATGCCCTTGGAATCGATACACAGGAACTACTGATTAATATAGGAGATGAGTTGTTGCTGACTCCTCCGATGGGGTGGAACAGTTGGAATACATTCGGACGTCACCTGACAGAGGAGCTACTGTTGCAAACTGCAGATGCAATGGTAGAAAACGGAATGCGTGATTTGGGGTATGCTTATATTAATATCGATGACTTTTGGCAGTTGCCTGAAAGGGGAGCCGACGGTCATATCCAAATTGATAAAACAAAGTTCCCGAGAGGCATCAAATATGTGGCCGATTACTTGCATGAGCGAGGATTCAAACTTGGAATTTATTCGGATGCCGCTGATAAAACTTGTGGCGGGGTTTGTGGCAGTTATGGATATGAAGAAATTGATGCACGGGATTTCGCATCCTGGGGTGTTGATCTTTTGAAGTATGACTATTGCAATGCACCTGCCGGAAGAGTAGAAGCGATGGAAAGATATGAGAAGATGGGGAGAGCATTGAGAGCGACCGACCGTTCTATCGTCTTTTCAATTTGTGAGTGGGGACAGCGTGAACCTTGGAAATGGGCGAAGAAAGTCGGCGGACATTTATGGCGAGTATCCGGTGATATTGGCGACTTGTGGAATCGTTCGACAGACGAAAAGGGAGGTTTACGTGGCATTTTGAACATTCTTGAAATAAATGCACCGCTTAGTGAATATGCAAGACCCGGCGGATGGAATGATCCGGATATGCTTGTTGTGGGGATTGGCGGAAAAAGTAAGAGTATCGGTTATGAATCGGAAGGTTGTACGAATGAACAATATCAGTCCCACTTTGCTCTCTGGTGCATGATGGCTTCTCCATTACTCTGTGGCAATGATGTACGGCAGATGAATGATAGTACGTTACAAATACTTTTGAATAAGGATCTGATTGCTATCAATCAGGATCCGCTGGGCATTCAGGCAGAGCGTGCCATTCGTGCCGATCATTATGATGTCTGGGTGAAGCCGTTGAGTGACGGAAGCAAAGCAATAGCTTGTCTGAACCGGATATCCGGACCCGTAGACGTGGAGTTGAATGTAAAGACGGTAGAAGGATTGTCATTGGATCGGGTATATGATGTTATAGAAGGCAGCCTTGTGGCTGAGGCTTCTACCGGATGGGTCGTAAAGCTTGCTCCCGGTGAGTGTAAAGTGTTTATATGTAAATAAGATTGATTGTAAAATAGGGCTATCCGGTAAAATTGGCGGTACCGGATAGCCCTTTCTTCATAGTCAGGTTTATATTGGGTTGGTTATTTTAATCGTATGGTTGGGCCTATCTTATAAGTATTTTCCCATTGCCGGGTAGCAGCATTGTAACTTCTGTCGGTACCCAGATTCAGGTCGAGACCATATTCTTTTCTTTCCAGGAGGTTTATCCGGAATGAAGCGCCGTAATGGGATTGTGGAGATAACGGGAAACCTTGTACACCGGAGTTGGGATTACAGTCCAGCCGGTATTGTCCGTAAATATAAGCGGTCAGCCAATTATTCAGACGATAGGTAAGGTCTGCGTTAAGGGTAAAATCATTAAACATCCGTCCGTTAGAGCGGTATTGATAGGCATTGCCACCTATCCGGATAGCCAGTTGTCTGTTAAGACGATATACCAATCTGCCACCTGCCATATTCTGAGTACCTACTCCCCGGAGTGAATAACTGGAACCGTATAATTCGTATCCGAAATAGCGGGAATTGAACAATCGGTACTGTTGCTGATTAAAATAACCGGTGAAGACGGGATCCAGATAGGAGAATTTTTTTCTCAGTTCGTATTGTTTGACTAACGGCATACTGTTATTGAAAGCAGGGTTGGTTTCTGACAAAGTATTCTTTATTTCGGGTAGTTTGAAGATTTGAGGGGTTTTCATTTCTTTGTGCAGTGTAAAGGCAGGTATGGGCGTTTCGTTGAATGTTTGCGCATAAGCAAATCCGTTGCCGCAAATGATAAATAGCATTGTCAATCTGAATTTTTGCATAGTTAAGTCTTTTATGTCTTTTAGACGCAGAGATATGCCGAATGCTGCAATGTTTTTTCAAAAGAATCATTTATCTTTGCCGAAATACGTTAAAAATCGAATATGGAACTGGATCTTCAACAACTTACTACTGAGGTATGCCGGATAGCAACTGAAGCCGGGAATTTTTTGAGAAAAGAACGGAGGAGCTTTAGTCGGGAGCGTGTGGTGGAAAAGCATGCGCATGACTATGTGTCGTATGTTGATAAAGAATCTGAATGCTTGTTAGTGGCACAACTGTCTGCGTTGCTGCCCGAAGCCGGGTTTATTGCGGAAGAAGGTTCTGCCGTTTATAAGAATGAGCCTTATTGCTGGGTTATTGATCCGTTGGACGGGACAACTAACTACATTCATGACAATGCTCCTTATTGTGTCAGTATCGCATTGAGGAGCTGTACAGAATTACTTTTAGGAGTGGTGTATGAAGTTTGCAGGGATGAATGTTTTTACGCTTGGAAAGGTGGGAAGGCTTGGATGAACGGAGATGAACTGCATGTCTCGAAAATAGAAAACATAGAAGAGGCGTTTGTAATCACTGAACTTCCTTATAACCATCGGCAATACAAACGGACTGCGGAATATTTACTGAAACAATTGTATGGAGTGGTAGGAGGAATTCGTATGAATGGCTCGGCTGCATCGGCTCTTTGTTATGTGGCGGCCGGACGTTTTGATGCCTGGGCGGAAGCTTTTATCGGGAAATGGGATTACTCGGCTGCGGCACTGATTGTGTTGGAAGCCGGCGGAAAAGTAACTGATTTCTTTGGAAGTGAGTATTTTATTGAAGGACATCATATCATTGCGACGAATGGCCCTTTACATCCTGTCTTTCAACGGCTTCTGAAAGAGATGCCTCCACTGGAAATGTAACTTTCCGGGTATTGATTAAACTGAAAAACATCACATGAATACTTGGTTCGACTCTTTTTGGTCTCTTTTGTTCCCACGTTGTTGTGTGGTTTGTGGAGCTCCGCTGTCGAAAGAAGAGGAGTGCTTGTGTATTCGTTGTAATATGAACTTACCCCGTACCGGATTTCATCTGCGAAAGGATAATCCGGTTGAGTGTCTTTTCTGGGGACGTATTCCGGTTCTTGAAAGAGCTTCTTCCTTTCTCTTTTATCGTAAAGGTAGTGATTTCAGACGTATCTTGCATCTGCTGAAATATAGCGGATATAAAGAACTGGGCGAAGTGATGGGACGCTATATGGCGGCAGAATTAATTTCTTGTGGTTTCTTTGATCATGTGGATGTGATTGTTCCTGTACCTTTGCATAAGAAAAAACAGAAGCTGAGAGGATACAATCAGAGTGAATGGATTGCCCGTGGTATATCTTCTGTGACGGGGATTCCGCTGAATGCGAAGAGCGTGATACGGGAAAAGAATACAGAGACTCAAACCCGTAAATCGACTTTTGAACGCTCGGAAAATGTGGAAGGTATTTTCAAATTGTGTGATGTAGCTTGTTTCCAAGGGAAACATGTACTGATTATTGATGATGTGCTGACTACCGGATCTACAACTGTGGCCTGTGCATCTACGCTTTTTGAAGTTGAAGGAGTACGGATCAGTGTGTTGACATTGGCCGTGGCCGAATAAATGAAGTGATAAATATGAGGGTGCATTGAAGCACCCTCGTATTTATTTAAAAAGTTTCAATTATCAAATCGGATGCCAGCATTTCCTTGATCGCCTTTCCAAAAGCCTGGAAATGGGGGGATGCCGCATGTATATCCATGGCACGCTGGTCTTTGTACTCTTCGTAGAAAATGAAAGCTACGGGTTGTGACGGGTTTTGATATAAGTTATAACTAATATTCCCCTCTTCTGCCCTTGTACCTTTGATTAGAGCATCAGCCGCCTGTAGAAATGCTTGTTCTTTGCCGGGTAGCACTTCTACTCGTGCTACGATTGTTTTCTTTTCCATAATGATAATCTATAATTAAGATGATTCTCGTTCCGCAAATTTACGTATAAATGGTGATACTTTCTTTTTCATCTTGAATAAATTTGTTTGTAGGAATCGTCTGGCTCTTATTTCTGAGGAATCCATACTTTATAGCTATGGCTCTCTTCCCTGTTGGCCACAGCATAATATGGGATGGCTTTTGCCGGAATATCACCCTGACATTTGATGATATTGACTCCATTGAGCAGATTACTGTCATGGGAGAGTTCCAAAGGTGTTTGTGCCTGAAGTTTGAATGTCTGCAGTTCCGGATTATCGGCATCCTCAAAACAGTAAATGATAGGCCCTGACGCCAATGCGACTTGTCCCCGTAAGTTTTCGACTGCTTTATTTGCAGTGATCAGGCGAGGTTGCATGGGTAGTTCAAGCTCAATGTGATCGCCTTTTTTCCATTCCCGGTTGATTTCCGCATATCCGTCTACGATCCTCAAAAGTACATCCTCTTGATTAACTTTTAACTTGACCGGTGCTTTTAGATTCGATTGGTAAAGGTCGTATGGATTTTCTGTACCTTGTGCCCATCCGGGAATACGGACTTTCATAGAGAAGGTACTTGCCTTGTCGGGATTGACTTGAATGGAAACAGCGCCGTGCCAGGGATAAGAGGTTAATTGTTTCAATCGGACGCTGTTGCTTTTACCGACAGGGACGCGTACTTCGCTTCCTATGAATAAATTGACATAGACATTATCTCCCTGATAGGCATAGATATAACCGGGCATGGCAGCCATGATTTTCAGGAACATCGGTGGGCAACATGGACATACATGCCATTCCCACCTGTCGGGCTTATCGGTATTCAGGGGATTTTGATAGGTGTATTTATCACCGGACAAAGAAACGCCAGTCAGTACATTGTTGTAAAGCACTCTTTCCACCTCGTCCATATAGCGGGCATTGCAAGTTAATTGGTTCATGCGTTGGCTGAAAAAACCGGCTCCGACAGCTGCGCAGGTTTCCAGATATGCATCGGTGGGCAGAAAGTAGTCCGGACCAAACTTTTCGTCTTCGTGAATAGCACCGACTCCACCTGTGATGAACATCCGTTTGCCTGCCATATTCTCCCAAAGACGTTTAGCTGTTTCGATGTATTGAGGTGATTGGTTTTCGAGTGCGGCCGCGGTTAGACCGGTTGCCATCAAGGTAGCTCGCACAGCATGCCCTTCAATTGTTTTTTGTTCGAGTACAGGGATCGAATCTTGTGAATACTCTCCCCAACTGGGACGAGAGTGTGTGCCGAATTCAGCTTGGTGATAACAAGCGTCTTTAATCCATTTTTCCGATTTCCGGTATCCCCACGTTCCCCATAATGGAAAGCCACAGTGATGCCCTCTGTTTTCTATCCAAAAAGTGGCCAGATTATAATAATCTGATTCACGGACCGGTATGGAAAGTTTATCTTTCAGTTCCGGTTCGTTTTTATACAACCAGTATAATGCCATTACGGCTTCCTCGGGGCCGGAATGTGCGGGAACGATATTCTTGCGTGGTTCCGGACCCATATAATCTGCCATGTAATTGGCAAAGCGGGTTGCAATTTCAAGCAAACGTGTTTTGCCGGTTGCCTGATAATAATGTACTCCGGCTTCGATCAGCATCCCGGCATTGTATACATCGTGTTGTCCACGAAGGAGTCCCCCATTGTCTCCCCATCTATGGTTGTTTTCCATAAGTTGGGTATGGGTGTTGATGTATCCGGTCGGCTCTGTTTGCTGAGCGGCATAGATGCGGTCTACATATCCGTCGATTCGTTTTTCCAGTTCTTTATTGGGGTGGCTTGCAAGAAAGTCGGCGATACCCCGGATACTTTCATAAACGAGTCCGTCATACCATTCGGGACCATCGTGCTGTTTGATATCTCTCTGCCCTTCAGCTACACGATCGAAATTCCGGAAAGCATTACGCGTGTCGGTCGATCCGGGAAAAGGAGTGTATTTCCCTTCGAATTTGTTTAATACATCATTAGTGGTTATTTTCCTCCAGATATCGAGTTTCGGACTCCAGAAAGCATCTTCTATCCGGACTTCGTTTAGCTCGGGCAAGTGGAGTGTTTGCCGGGTATTGTCTGTGTGAGACTGACACCCCATTTGCATCAGTACGGTTAGTACTGCTGCGACAGATAAATGTTTTGTGGTTTTCATTGTACATTGATTTTATAGATGCATATATGTTTGTAAGTATCTCCGGGTAAGAGGGTTGTTGACGGGAATGCCGGTTGGTTAGGACTATCCGGATAGTGCTGGGTTTCCAATGCGAGGGAAGCCCGGTAATTGTATTTCTTTTCGTGCTTTCCGGTCATTGTACCATCAAAGAAGTTACCGCCATAGAATTGTAGTCCGGGTTCGGTGGTCCATACTTCAAGATATCTTCCTGAGGCGGGTTCATAAACGGTTGCTGCCAGTTCGGGGGTGTTGGAGGTTTTGCGATTCAATACCCAATTATGGTCGTAGCCGTGACCGAACTCCAGTTGCTCGAACGAATCATTTACTCGCTTTCCGATAGGTGTGGGGCGACGAAAATCCATCGGGGTCCCTTCTACATCCTGGAGAATACCGGTGGGGATTAGGGTCTGATCGACAGGAGTAAACTTATCCGCATTGATCATGAGTATATGGTCATTGATATCCTTATTGCCTGCACCGTGCAGGTTGAAGAAGGAATGATGGGTGAGGTTGATGACCGTTTCTTTGTCTGTTTGAGCCTGGTGAGTGATAATAAATTCGTTTTTATCCGTAAGCTTGTAACTCATGGATACTTGGAGATTTCCCGGATACCCCTCTTCACCATCTTTGGATAAATACGTGAGTTGTAAAGTCTGGCTGTCCGGCTGCTCAACATCCCATACTACCATATCAAATCCTTTAAAGCCACCATGTAGACTGTTGGGAGTATCATTGATGGGTAACTGGTAAGTTTGTCCGTTCAGGGTAAACTTTCCTTTGTTGATCCGGTTGCCATACCGTCCGATAGTGGCTCCCAAAAATCTTTCACCTTTATAATGGAGATATTTGTCCACATGATCGTGTCCGAGGACGATGTCTTCAAAATGCCCTTTTTTATCCGGAGTCCAGAATTCAACGACTCGTCCTCCGAAATTGGTGATGGCAATTTCAATGCCGTTTTTGTTTCTCAGAAAGTAGAGATCGGTTTGCTTTCCGTCAATTGTTTGTTGAAAATCGGCTCTTTTCAATTGTGAATGTTGGGCATTTACGGTGTTTGTGTGTATCATGGTTGTGAGTATTAATAAAATGATCAGTTTTGTTTTCATACGATTCATATTTTTAGTTCATTATTCGTAAGTTGTTAATTGGTCAATTCCTTTTGTATCTGCTCCAGAGACTTGTTCTTTGTTTCGGGTAGCCTGAGAGTAAAGAAGAAGCTTAGGAACATCATAATGGCAAAGAAACTGAAAATGAAGGTACCTCCTGTACGGATGAAAACGGGAAACATCCATGAAAGGAGGGCGGACCACACCCAATGTGTCATGCTGCCTAATACTTGCCCTTTGGAGCGCACATTGTTTGGGAAGACTTCGGAGATTAATACCCAAATGACGGCACCCAGTGAAATGGCAAAGAAAGCGATAAACCCCATCAGGCAAATAAGCATATAGTAACCTGAAAATGCGTCTTGGTAGAAACCTTTGGCTACTAAGGCCAAAGAGAGGGTCATACCGATGGAACCGATATAGAGGAGTTTTTTTCGTCCTACCTGATCTATCAGGATCATTCCGATCATAGTGAAAGTAAGGTTGGTCAGTCCGATAACAATAGACTGCATCATGGCTGAGTCGGTAAATACACCTGACATCTCAAAAATCCTCGGAGCATAATAGAGAATGGCATTGATACCTGATAACTGGTTGAAAGTAGCTATAAGGAAAGCATAGAGGATCGGTTTCCGGTATTTATGCTGAAACAGTTTTTCGCCACTGGCTCCTATTGTTACCAGGGATTCTTTGATTTCATGAATTTCCTGTTCAATATCTGCATTGCTGACCTTCTTTATGACGTGTCGGGCTTCGGCTTCCCGATCTTGCTTTACCAGCCAACGAGGACTTTCAGGTACGGTGTATAATAGAAGAGCGAATGCGATGGCAGGAATGGCTTCAACTCCTAACATCCATTGCCAATCATGCGCAATGCCATGAATCCAATAGTTGGAAAAGTAAGCCAGTACAATACCCAGTACAATATTAAACTGGAAGAATGCGACAAAACGGCCGCGCCAACGCGAGGGGGATATTTCGGCAATGTACATGGGACCGACTACGGATGAGGCTCCGACAGCTAAACCTCCGGCAAAACGGAAGAATAAAAAGGAATACCAATCGATGATGGCAGCACTGCCCACTGCAGAAACAAAGTAGAGAAAAGCAATAATTTTCAGTGCTTTCAGACGTCCGTGTTTTTCTACCGGTTTACTACAGACGAAAGCTCCGATGATTGTACCGATCAAAGCGATAGCAATGGTGAAGCCATGGCTGAAGTCGGATAGATCATATACCACCTGGATGGATTTCTCGGCTCCGGATATCACTGCGGTATCGAATCCAAAAAGTAATCCTCCCAATGATGCCACGAAGGCAACGTAAAACATGAAATTCTTTGCTGTATTTTTCATAATGCAGATGTATTATAGACCGAATTCGATCCGATTGATAACGTGATTTTGGTAACATTCGTCTAATTCCACAAAATATCCGCTCCATCCCCATACTCTGACAATTAAATTTTTGTGTTGTTCGGGATGTTTCCGGGCATGTAGCAGTGTCTCCCGGCTGACTGTGTTTAGTTGTAGTTGATGGCCGCCTAAAACGATGTAGGTTTTCACGAGCATACCCAGCTTTTCAATGGTTTCGTCATTGCTGAATACGGATTGATCGAACTCCAGAGTGAGGGGACCACCGTTGACAACACGGTCCAGATGTTGTTTGGTAAAAGATTTTATGACGGATATAGGACCTTTTTGTTTTAAAAACAGGCTGGGGGAGTAATTAGCAGGAATCATCTCGCCATCGTTACGTCCGTCGGGGGTGGCACGTAATTGATTGGAATGGAAAATGTAGTACATAGCGGTGCCAGTACCTGCCCGGTAAACCCCTCCGCGTTCATTTCGTTTATCGGCCAATGACCGATCAAAAGAGTCGAGAAGATCTTTGGCTATCAAGTCGGCATAGTCATTATCCTGTCCCATTTTGGGCGCTTCTTCTCTTAATTTTTTTTGTAACTCTTCGTAGCCTTTGAAGTTGCTTCTTATGGCAGTAAGCAGGGTTGTATAATCCAGGCTTTGCTCTTCGAAATAGTATTTTTTCAGGGCAGCAAGGGTATCGGTAGCGGTTGCAATGCCTGTTCCGTGGATTCCGTAGTTGTTGTAGTAGGAACCTTCCGAAATATCTTTGGCTCTTTCGATGGTGCCGTCCATCAGTAAAGACATCATTGGAGAAGGGATGATGTAGAGATTGCGGTGTTTCTCGCAGATCGCATTGACCTCCTTTTGTATTTCCTGCTCCACCAATGTATAAAAGGATGAATAGTTCGAACAGGTATTTAGTTTTTCAAGGCACCGGTCTACACATCCGATTAAAGAAACGGCATCAATGTTAGGTATATCCATGGCTCGGTTAGGGATGATAAATTCCCAGCAGGCAGCCACTACGTAATTGTATGCGTCTTCTTTGGAATAGCCTTTCCGTATAAGTCCCGGAATGATGATATCATCATTGCTGTATTGGGGGAAACCCAGCCCTATTTTGGTCAGACGGGAACCTAAAGTGAATATTTCGTCAGGGGTCTTTGGGTCTACACGAATGTTGATTTTAGGATCAATTAGTTTTAATTCGTAACTTGCCTGCAGGCACATTCGGGACAGGTCGTTGAATAAGTATTTGCCCTCCGGATCGCGTCCTCCCAAAACCAGGCTCTGCCCATTGTCACCCTGTTGCATACCCGGATACAGGTCGCTGTCCTTATTGCATACAAGGAAAAATTCTTCAAGCAGATCGAATGCTTCTTCTTTGGTGAGTGTTCCATTTTCCAGGTCCCTCTGATAGAAAGGATACATATATTGATCGAAGCGGCCGAGGGTATTGTGATAGTTGCCTGCTTCCCAAATGGAGAAGTGGAGAATTCTCAAAAGCTGTAGAGCTTGTCTGAAGTTTTGAGCGCCTTCGGTCTTTATGGTATGTAAAGTGTGCGCAATTTTTGTCTCGTTATTGAGCAATGCATATTGTTCATACTTCTCAATTAGTTTCTGTATGGATATGATGCATTGGTACATGCTATTGAGGAATACTCTCTCTTTTTCATTTAAGGAGGGATTTTCCTGACGCTTTCGGATCTCCTGTTTTCTCGCTTCCAGTCCGTGTTGAATGGTATAAGCGTAATTGGGGGAGATATTACATACCGTACCTTTTTCGTGGATGTAATATTTGTTTTTTATTTCGTTCCATTCTTCAGGGGTGTATATATCCGGTACTTGCGTAAGGGTACGGGTAAAAACGATCTTTTCACCCGGAAGTATAACCGGGAGTTCAGCGTTCATCAAAGCTGCGAAACAGGCTGTAGCACGTTCTACAGGAGATAAACCTTGTTGGGCATAAATTGTGTTCAATTTGTCCAGCCCGATACTTGACGGTGTTCTCCTTTGTGAATGGTGTCGTTTATCTAAAATATACGTTTTTAGATAGTTAATTCTTTCGTTCATACAATTAGATTTTTGATATTATTTTCTTCAAATACATTATAGATTTGTGGCGCCTTTCCGGTATCGAACGGAGGATGATACGTTTCTCCGATCATTGCGTATTTGGCACCTGCTGTACGGTGATATCTAAGGATTTCGACACGTATCAGGTTCCTGGCATCTTTGATTTTTTCAAGAATGGCACTCATGTTTTCCCGGGTATCATTAACACCCGGGATTAAAGGTATCCGAATGATAAAATCTCGTCCGGAATTACAGAGTAAAGCAAGATTTTCCAGTATAATCGCATTATCCACTCCTGTATATTTCCGGTGCATTTCCGGGTCCGTATGTTTGATGTCGAATAAAATAAGATCAGCTAAAGAAGTAACCTCATTGAAAATGTGAGTGTTTGCGTATCCGCTTGTTTCGATAGCCGTATGTATGTCCGGAAGTTGTCGGAGCAGTTCGATAACAAAATCCGGTTGAAATAAGGGTTCTCCGCCGGTTAGTGTAACTCCTCCCCGGTTGAGCGTATAAATGGACCGGTTCTTTTCGATCATGGTAACCAATTCTTCCACAGTTATCTGATATCCACAAATACTTTTAACTCCTTTTTTAATCATGTATTGCGGCTGTGGCGATATACCTTCGGGATTATGGCACCATGCACAGCGTAGAGGACATCCCTTGAGAAATATCGTTGTTCGGATTCCCGGTCCGTCATGGATGGCAAATTCCTCGACACTGAATATTGTTCCTGTTTTCATTGTGTTTGGATTAACAATGGCAAATATATACATAATATTTTAAACAGGTACGAACTGGTATGTATGTTGTTGAGCATATATTCATATAATATTAAGAATATTAATAGCTCAAATTACCTTTATAGGTAATGTTTATGGGAGTAAAGACGATTATTCGACATTTACAAATAATGGATGTCTCAGATCACTGTTAAGGCGTAATGGACCGAATAAAATGGCAAAACGGTCTGTCTATTGGCTTTTACCGTTTTTAAATTCATTAGGTGTCACTCCACAAAAACGCTTGAATGTCTTACTGAAATAGCTGGGATTATTGAATCCGAGTTGCCATGAGATTTCAGCAATAGTCAGATTAGTCTTTATAATCTTTACTTTAGCAACATCGATCTTGATTTTATTGATAAACTCGGTTGCACTCAGGTTTAATAGTTTTTTCAGTTTATTGTATAGTTGAGTTCGACTGATATTCATGTGAGTGGTCAGTTGGTCGACACTCAATTCCGGGTTCTCAATGTGTTCGATGACGAATTGTGTCAATGATTTGATAAATTCCTCGTCTTTGTTGTTAAGTTCTTCATTGAGTTGGAATATTTTCATGTCGTGATAATGTTCGCGGATATTATTTTTGGCTTTAAGCAAGTTGGTAATTCTAAGATTCAATTCATCGAAAGTGAATGGTTTTTCGATATAGGCGTCGGCTCCTGCAGATAAACCTTGCAATTCGTTTTCTTTCGAAGGCTGTGAAGTGATGAGAATGACCGGGATATGGGAGTACTCACGAGAAGTTTTAATATATTTACTCAATTCATATCCGTCCATATAAGGCATCATAATGTCACTGATGATAATGTCGATGATATGTGTTTTTAGCAACTCTACAGCTTCCTGTCCGTTATAAGCCGTTTTCACCTTATATAAACGGAGTAGCTTACTTTTTAAAATGTTATTGATATCCGGATTATCTTCCACCAAAAGTACAGTCATCTTTTTCTCGGCATTTGCAGCATTCATATCCTCTTTTAGTCCGGAGTTATTGAGCAGGTATACAGTATCTGCCACTACGTCGGGTGAGTTAACGATATCCAAAGTTTCGTCCGGTGCAATCATATCCTTAGAGTCTTCGACTAAAGGTAATTTTACTTTAAAGGTCGTACCGCTGTTTTGATGACTTTCTATCTCAACTGTTCCTGAAAGCAGCTGAACTAGACCATTCACCAAAGCCAGTCCAATACCCGTATTGGAATACTTTTGATCGGATGAATCGGTTTTGTGAAAAGGCTGCATGACAGCTTCCCGCTGTTCCGGGTGAATATATGAACTGCTGTTATGACAGGAGAGAATCAATTGTCCGGAAGCTTTGTCTACATCAATCCTGAAGTTTATTTCACTTTGAGGATCAGAATGTTTGAAAGCATTGCTGAGCAGATTACTGATGATTTTCTCTATCTTGTCTCTATCGAATACCGTATAATAAGAGTCGGCTGAAATTGCATATTGAAAAACAATCTGCTTTTGTCTGAAGACGGGAATAAACAGTTCGAAGATGCTGCGTCCATAAGTCATAATATCTCCTTTGACATATTCGATGCGTGCATGGTCGGTTTCTACAGAGCGAAATTCCAAAAGTTGATTGATCAGGAATTGAAGCCGTTGGATATTCCGATTGATGATTTTCATTTCTTCACCGGTAATTGTATTGTTTCGTCCGATTGATATATCTTCGAATACAGCCATAAGGATAGATAAAGGAGTCTTAAACTCATGGGTGATATAAGTGAAAAAATTCAGCTTGTGTTTATTCAGTTCGCGCAGGTTGTTTTTTTCCATTCTTTCGATGCGGATATCCATTTTGTCTCGCATACGCACTTGGTAGAAGCGGACAATTATAAAACTGATAAGAAGTCCGATAAGAGAATAAATAGTGATCATGAAACCACTCAGCAAAAAGTGAGGACGAATGTTAATGGTTATTTTCCGACGGTCGAATACAACTCCGTTTTTTCCTATGACCCGTACGTGAAATTGGTAGGTGCCCGGATCAAGGTTGGTATATGTGACTGATTGTGGGATTTGTTGTGTTGCATTCCATTCGGTCTCCATACCTTCCAGATAGTATTCACAGGAAAGTTGTGATTGGCAATTTTCATTATAGTTGATTACCAGAAAATCAAAAGTCAGGGTATTCATACCGTGAGGTAAGCGAATGACAGATGTGCTGTCGATATTATTCTGTAGAATGCCGTCCGGTGATGGTTGTACGTGTTTATTAAAAATCCTGAAATCCGAGAAAGTCAGATGAATATCGTTTGTAGGACTGTTATGGTTCAGTCCTTCCGGTCGGAAGAAGCATACCCCATTGATACTGCCAAAGAAAAGGGTACCGTCAGGATCTTTATAGCCCGGACAGGCATTGAACTGGTTGGAAACCAGATTATCGGATACTTTATAATGGGCAAAACTCCGACTTTCCGGATTGAAAGAGAAGATACCGTTATCCGTACTCATCCATAAATAGCCAAAGCTATCTTCCTGTATGGAATAAATATCTCTTTGGCGGAGTTCATTCTCCTTTCCGAACGCCTGTATACTGTCTGCATGTGCATTGTATTTCATCAATCCTCCGTTGCTGGTACCGAACCAGACCTCTCCTTTGGAGTCAACAAAACTACAATAAATATTATCGCTGGCCATTGTTTTACAGCCTGTCACTCCTTTTTGATATCGATGGATACTATGGGTCGGAATATGATACCGAAAAATACCGTTGAAATGTGTGGAAAACCAGATATTTCCTTTGAGATCACGTGTGATGTCGTCAATACGTATAAGCCGGAATACATCCGGAAGGAAGGGAGTGAATGAATCGGTCCGGAAATGATAGATATTGACACCTTGGCTGGTTCCTATAAACATAGTATCAGGATTATGAACATAAAGTTTATAGATTGAATTATTGGATAGTCCCGCGTGTCCCCCTGCTATGTTTTTATATGAACGAATATAGCCTTTTGCTAAATCGACTTTTTGCAACCCATCGATAAAGTTGCCAATCCAGATATTACCGGAGTGATCTTCGGCTAATGCATGGACATTATCTCCGTTTAATGACGGGTGTGTCGATTTGTTTAAATACCTGATGTGACCATCCGGGTAAAGAATAGAAATTCCATGATCTTCGGATGCAAACCACAAAGCTCCGTTTTTATCTTTAATGATGTTGCTGATTGCTTTTCCTTTCAGGTATTGTTTCCCATTATCTGCTATCAGGTAGTGGAAATTGTTTTCGGTCAGGCTGGTGTAACTGACCCCTCCGAAGAAAGTGCCGATCCACATAATGTCACCCCGGCTTTTATAAATAGTATAGATCGCATTATCGGTCAGTCCGGATTGGACATCTTTTGCATGCTGCCGATATTGTATGTAGCTGTTATCTGTATAGTCATAGATGAAAAGTCCGTTTTCGGTTCCGATCCATAAATTTCCACGCATATCTTCTTGGATGCAGCGAATATAACGCATATCCTTTCTGTCTTGTGAAGCGAACTCCACGGATACGAATTGATTATAGTTCTTGTTGTATCGGTACAGTCCGTTTTCGGTCGTTCCCAGCCATAGAGTCCCCTGCGAATCTTTATAAATAGAAGTAAACTCGACAGGATAATCCGGAGAAACCTCAGTAGCTGTGATTTTTCTGGTCATTTGTCCGTTTGGGCGGAAACAATAAATCGTATTTGGACTCACTGCCCATACATTTCCATTCATATCCAGCGTTACTTTTACAATCAATCCCTTATGGAGTAGTGGCATACTTTGCTCTGTCTTACTATATGCATATAGCCCGGAATCGGACGCAATGAAAACTGAACGTCCGTCGTAGGCCATGTCCAATACATATAGTGGGGCCTTGGTTTGCGGAACAATAGTGGTGAACTTCTCTCTCATCATATCATACAAGCACAGTCCTTCATTGGTACCCATCAATAGAGTATCCTGACCGAGGAGTAGCAGTTTCTCGATGCAGTTTGAAGAGAGTCCGTCATCTGACTTATAATATTGTTTGATGTTGTATCCATCATACCTGTTCAGTCCTTTGAGGGTTGCAATCCAAATATATCCTTTTGAATCCTGCAGAATATCCCGTACGGCACTATAGGTAAGTCCGTGTTGACTACCCAGGGAGTGGAACATAAGTTCATTCTGTTGTGCATATAGGATAACAGAAGAAAAAAATAAAATCAGGGTAAAAGTGCTCTTCTTCATTCGTCTCTTAATTACGTACAACACAAAAGTCTGAAATAAAAACGAATCAAAAAGATACTTATGGTCACAAACTGATATTTATATTCACTATAGAAATATTTAATGTAAATATGAATATGCGTATCAGTGAATAATCTATTGTTTTACGGTTCGGTTCTCTTTTCGCTTACTTTTGCTGAAACAACAAACAGTAAAATATGCATGAAACAACAACTCAGTATGGAACCACACAAAATGGACTCGTCCTGATCCGACTTCGGGACTTAACAAACAAACTAAAAATGTATGAATCCTTTTTAATGACTAAATTACTAATATTATGAATCTAAAAGATCTGAACAACCTTAGAGCAGATACGGAAGGCAGGATAAAAGCCGTCTTCTTAATATGCATGTTTGTGCTGGTGTCTGCAGGTGGATTTGCTCAAAACACAAAGAGCATTTCGGGTACGGTGAGAGAGAAAGGCAGTAATGAAACTGTTATTGGTGCCACTGTACAAGTGAAAGGAACACACAATGGGGTGATTACTAATGAGAATGGGGAGTATACGATTAAAAATGTATCTCCGGGACAAGTACTTGTTTTCTCAATGATTGGTATGAATACGGTTGAAAAAACTGTAGGTAGCCAAAATCGGATAGATGTACTGATGGATGCGGGAGTATTGATTGACGAGGTGGTAGTGACTGGTTATCAGACTCAGCGTAAAGTGGACTTGACCGGATCTGTATCCAGTTTGAGTTCCGATCAGTTCATGCAAACCAACCCGTTAAGTCTGGAGCAGGCTTTGAAAGGAAAAATATCCGGTGTGCAGGTAATGAACAATGATGGTGCGCCGGGTGGTGGAATTACGATTAAGATTCGTGGAGCCAGTTCTATTACGGCAGGTAGTTCACCTCTGTATGTCATCGATGGTTTTCCTCTCCCTATTTCGGACGATCCTCTGGAAAGTCCTTTGGCTACTATCTCTCCTGATGCAATCGAGAGTATCTCTATCCTGAAAGACGTATCATCAACTGCCATTTATGGGGCACAGGGGGCTAATGGCGTTGTGTTGATTACTACGAAGAAAGGATCGGCCGGTATGAGTGAAATCTCTGTGAAGGCTACTTACGGTATCAGTAAACTGGCAAATTCTATTCCAATGCTGGGTGCGGAAGACTATATGCGTGCGTATATGCGTGATATGATTATGAGCGGACGCTGGCAAAATGCTGATTTCTATCAGGAATATAAAGATCAGATATGGAATACCAATCCTTCCCGTTTCCAATTCTATCCCGATCTTTGTTTGCAGAATGGTACTAAACAGAATTATGAAGTTTCTTACAGAGGGGGAACAGACCGCATACAGAACTCTACAATCTTTTCGTTGATGAATGAAGACGGTATTGCCATCAATACCGGATTTAAACGATTCTATTTCCAAACGAATAATAGCATTAAATTGCTTCCGCAATTGACTTTGAACACAAATCTTTCATATGAACACAATATTCGTAGCGGTGCTTTCTGGACAGAAGGTAATATTTTTAACGAAATACAGACTTTCTCTCCGCTTGTTCCTAAAGAATGGACTTTTCAGGAGATAGATGATAACCTTTACTATACAGGTAAGATGGATAACCCTTATAGAAAATTAAAAGATATTGATTACTCTAACAAGAATAATACTTTCTTCGGTCAGGCAGAGTTGGTTTACAATATCAATGATAACTGGTTTGTAAAAGGAGGTATTGGTGTGCGTATACCCAAAGGTGAAGTGAAAGAATTTATCCCGAAAACCATTCAGAGAGGCTACGATAACAACGGATTGGCCACATACGCTACGCAAAGTGGATTAAATATGCGTGGAGTAGTCCAGGCCGGATTTAATAAAGTATTCAACAAAGTACATAGTCTCTCGGTAAATGCCGTATACGAGGCTAATACCAACAAGTATGAAACCTTTAATCAGGAATATTCTCAGTTTAATACCGATTTGGGATGGGAGGGTATTTATGATGCAAAAAGTGGTAATCATGTGAAATCTCCCGGTGTATCTTACGAGAAGATAGCAATGCTTTCGGGGGTATTGATGGCTAACTACTCTTATAAAGGGCGCTATTTATTGAAAGCATCTATGCGTGCTGACGGTTCTTCTAAGTTCAGCCCTGATAATCGTTGGGGATTTTTCCCGTCCGGAGCATTGGGTTGGAGAGTTTCAGAAGAAGAATTTTTTAAGAATGTATCTTGGTTGGAGAAGAACGTTAATAACTTGAAACTACGTTTTAGCTATGGTCAGGTAGGTAACGATCAGATTGCTCCGTATGCTTATGCACAGACCTTATCTTCCAGCCAGAGACAAGCCATTTTTGGTGACGGAGCTATTCCGGCCTTGTACACCAGCCGTATGGCAAACCCCGAAATCAGTTGGGAAGTAACGGAAGAGTTTAACGGCGGTCTCGATTTAGATATGTTTAATAACCGACTGAATATTTCATTGGATCTCTATACCAAGACAACTCGTGATATGCTGCTTGAACAGAATCTGCCACGTACTTCCGGTTTTGGAAAAGTAACCAGGAATATCGGTTCGGTACGTAACCGTGGATTTGAAATCAGTGTAGGCGGTGTGCTGATTGATAAGAAAGACTTTACGTGGAATGCAACAGTGAACTTTAGTTCCAATCAGTCCAAAGTACTGAGTCTAGGTGCTGAGACACAGATGTTGGAAGGACGTCCGGTGGGTTCTGCTTCGGGTTCGGAAAATGTCCTGATAAAAAAGGGATATCCTCTCGGACTGTTCTATGGTCTGCAAATGGAAGGCATTCGCAGTAATTGGCATTCTGACTATAATGGTATAGGCAGTGCTGATTCTCCTTGGTGGTATGCTACTGAAAGAGAGATGCCATACGGATTCCCATCTTTTGCAGATACTAATGGAGACGGGAAAGTGGATATGAGTGACCGTGTCGTGATAGGAGATGTGAATCCGGTATTTATCGGTGGCTTGAACACCCGTTTGCGCTGGAAATTCATTGAACTGGCTATGGACTTCAGCTGGTCATACGGAAATGATATAATCAATGGTAATGTATACAATCTGATGAACAATGGCGATATTCGTAATAAGTCGGCTGTATACTATAAAGATGCTTGGTTTGCTAATAATCCTACCGGTACTTTTACAGGTCCTGGTGCAATTGATTGGTCCGGGTATATGTGGGCTGCTTCCAACTCTGAAATGGTGGAAGATGGTTCGTTCCTGAAGATGAATAACCTGGCTGTAACTTTCCGTATGCCGAAAAATATATTAAAGGCTTGGAAAATTAAGGACCTGGCTCTGACATATACGATTAACAATGTTTTCTGTTTAACGAACTATTCGGGATATGATCCTGAGGTACGTAGTGGCAGCTCTGTAAATAATCGTATTCTTCCGGGAGTCGATATCTCGGCTTATCCGTATGCCCGGTCTCATATATTCTCACTTAATTTTAAATACTAATAAGGTACTGCCATGAAAAAAATATTATTAGCCCTTTTAACCTCTTGCGCCTTAGTGTCGTGTGAGGGGTATTTCGACCAGTTACCGAAAACAGAACTTCCGTCTGAAACTTTCTATACTTCCTATGATGCTGCTTTACGTAATGTAGCTATATTGTATGCTAATGCAGGGCATGTCAATGATGGAATTATGACCAGTGACCGGTTTATGATGCCTTCATTGATGAATGAAGGTCCGTTCGACCTGACTTCGACATCGGGTAGCGTACTGAATTTGTGGTCAAAGCATTATGCGTATATTGCACAGGCAAATCTGATACTTGAGAGGCTGGAAACCAATAAAGAGGTGATTGATGAGAATGCAGGACATTCTGCATTGGATAAAGCTACGATCACCGGATCAGCTACTGAAATGCTGATGGGAGAAGTTCGTTTCCTCCGGGCTTATGCTTACTTTACATTGTATCGTTATTATGGCGGTGTACCTCTGATTATAGAGCCTACCGGACCGAAGCCGGATTATGTGCCGCGAGCAACCCGCCAGGAGATGTTCAAGTTCCTCTATGACGAGATGGCCTATGCATTGGACAAGTGTTTGGATAACCGTTCGGGCATTGCTTATGGTCGTGTTACGAAAGGTGCCGTAGCCGGTATGTTGGCAAAAATGAAAATATTCCACGCTTCTTATATCCGCCGTGCAGAAATGTATGGAAACAAGATTAATGAAACAACAGCTGATGATGTAGATAAGACAACGTTATATGCTGATGCAGTGAAGTTGTGTGACGATATCATTGCCGGCGTGTACGGAACTTATAAGTTGGAAGAATATTTCCCTGCTGTATTTACCAAACGAAATAACGAGATTATGTTCAGTGTATTGGCAGAAGAAGGAGTCGGTACAGGAAACAAGATACCTATGGGTTTTGCCGGTGAAGGTAAATACGGAGCAACCGGTGGAAGAAATCTTACTTCGTGGCTGACGTTGCTGTATGATATACCGATGTGGGAACATAATTACAGTTTCAAGGACGTATGTATGGACTATGGCCAGGTAGATCGTTTCAATGCTGAAAGTCCGAAGCCCGGAACGACTCCTTATGACTTGCAGAATCTCTATGATCGTACCGGAAAGTACACCATAACCGGAGATATTACCCGTCGTATGTGGAGTTCGGTGAAAGGCTGGGTAACCGGTCCTAACAGTGGTGGAGCTCCTATCGGGTTGTGGGTGTTTGAACCTGCCGGACGTGAATTAGGCCCCGAGTTTTATATTGAGCCGGGTAAGGTGAACGATTACACCGAAGAACAGCTCAAAGTAATGGATGTAGCTCTTGAAAGTCATGAACGGGCGTGGTGGAAGAATGAAACGAATGGGCAGAACAAGCCTAACTTGTGGAACTGTAATTGGTGGCAATTAGGTAAATTCCGTAACCTGAATCCGAGTGAGTTGAGTTCAACCTTTGATATTAATTATGGTGGAGTGGACTATCCTGTTTTACGTTTGGCAGAGATTTACTTGCTGAAAGCGGAGGCACAAATCATGCAGGGCCATGTTTCGGAAGGAGTGAAAACGATGAATATTATCCGTGATCGTGCTTGCCATCAAGGATCTATTAAAGATATGTTTGTTTCTCAGGGAGATGCTCCTTATACTTATCAACCGGGTTCGGTTATGATGATTCCGACTAATATCAGTCCGGCTAATGCACTGAAAGAGTTGATGTATGAACGTTTACGCGAATTGGCAGCCGAGGATGATTGCGGATGGCTCGATGTAGCACGCTTTCCTGATGTTTCAATGGTTGACCTGGCTGATATCTGCCGTTATCGCGATCCTCTACAATTCTTTGATCCGTTTGGTGATCCGGCGCGTGGGGAATACCTTTGGCATCTTTTTAATGAAGAGAAAGTGTACCGTGTGCTGATGCCGATACCGTTTACCGAGTTATCGTTCTTCCCAGAAATGAAACAAAATCCGGGATATTTTTAATGTTAAAAACGAATGGATATGAAAACAAATAAACTGATTATAGGGCTGCTTGCTGTGGCAGCTATTTCACTGGTTTCTTGTGAGAAATTTGGTGCATATGTAGAAACACCGTCTGTCAGTATCTCTGTGTCCCCCGAAAATCCGAAAGTCGGCGAAGAGGTGACGGTAACGATCAATACCGATGCTCAGTACCTGACACTTTTTACGGGTGATGAAGGAAAAAACTTTGAGCGTTCGCGTATTAAAGCTATTATGGAACATGATTGGGATAGCTTTTATGAAGAATGTTATCGGGTCTCTTATGCGAAGAATGGGGAGAAGACCTTGTTTTATAAATATTTTAAGGACTATCAGAGTATAGAAGACGTAAAAAAGGATTTTGAGTTTTTCGGAGCGATTGATAATATCCAGTTAGTGCCCTACAAAAAAGGAGACTTTCCGGAGGCACTGATGGAAATGAGCTATATAGGGACGAATCAATTGAAGTTTACGGTGACAGATCGGCGGATTCCTTCGGGTATCCGGATGAAGCCGAATATTCATATCTTTGGAGGACTTGCCAATCAACCGGGTAATACAATTATCGAGAGTCGTTTTGTAGCGTGTGATGCTGATCGTGCAATACGTAAATACTCTAATGATGCATGGGTAGCTGCTTATTTTGGTTTACATACCGAACAGTTGGAAGACTTTCAGGGATATAGTGCAGGATACAAATATTATACGTTCCAAGATGAGCGTTCGTATGGAGCGTTCCAGACTAACGATCCATTATCCCGCCGTCCTACGGAAGGATTTTATAAACTGGGTGATATGTACAACCGGGATACTTACTTGCAGCCTTTTTTGGATCATGGAGAAAAAATCATTCTTCGCCAAGTGGATATGTACGTGAATGGTCGTTCGACTTTTGTGGCAGCTGATGATTCGCCTTATAAATATGATTTGGACGGAGACGGAGTATTGGAATCGTATGAATGTGAACTCGATCCTGCTACCGGTCTTCCGGTACATGAAGCCGACTATACAAAGTACAAAGGTTTTCAGGGAGATGTTTATCTCTCTTTTATAGAGATGGGAACTGATGAATATGAACCGTGGAATACCGGTGTTTCATTAGGTTCTGTATATACTACCGGAGGAATTCAGAAAACTTATAAGTATATTTACACCGGAGCCGGTGACTTTACAATTACTGCTGTTGCTACCAATGTAGGTGATAAAGATTATAAAGGAATAGATTATAGCGAGGAAAGAAGTAATTCTCTGGATGACTATAGTCATAAGAGAGCACTTAGCAGTGTGAAGGTTTCGGTAAAACCGTAGTATCCTTCGGTAGAATGTAAATCAGTAGTTGAGTGTCTGCCCGGTCGCGGTATCCATTAATAAGGGGTTTTGCACAATCCTTTTAGGACCTGTGGAAGGCAGCAATACTCAACTACTGTAGATTACTTTATTAATATAAAGAATAGTGCCTATGAAACTTAAGTATTGTATTTTATCTCTACTCTTTTTTTATCTGAATATTTCTTCTATCCAGGCCGTAATACCACAGATGGAAGTCAGTCCGGATGAGAGAGGTGTGAGTTCGCTCGTTTTTCAAGGTGCGGGCAATGTTCGGAATTATGTAGACCACGGGAAATATCTGGGCGATTTGAGTCTGACTTATGAAGTAAGAGGGAAGAGTTATACTGTTTCTTTGGCTGATATTACTCCTCAGGTATTGTCGAATACTCCGGATAAGATACAGATATTCTGGCAGCTTCCTTCGGATGTGCGTCTTTACCAAACTTTTACTATTAAAGGAGAAGAAGTAGACTGGGAGATTGATTTTTTTAATCGCAGTCATCATCCGGTGAAGGTGACGGATATGTGGTTCGCTCTGCCTGTGGGCGCTTTGGATGAGTCTATTCAGGCACATCAGAACCTGAACCGTCATTTCTCTCTGAATGGAAATGCCTCCTTCTTTTATTGGACTCCGCTGACAGGGCAAGGTGATATTCTGCTGATGACTATGCATAAGGGAACTGCGATAGAATATGCTACACAAGATGGCAAGTACTATCTGCATTCAATGAATGCTGTAGATCGTACCAATGATAGCTGGAGATTACCGTCTACCTCAAAAACCGTACAGCCTTACGAGCATTACATGACAGGTTTCAACTTCACACTCACTGGAAATCATGAAGAGGTAAAAACGAAGATTTATGATAAACACGGAGTGGTTGTGAAAGTTGCTCCCGGTATGGTAGTAACTCCTGAGTTTGAGGTCTATTGTGCCTTGCAATCGAAACTGCCTATTGTTGAATTAGTGGCAGAATATCCAGAGGAGATACAGATAACCAGTCTTGGACAAAAGGAAGGAGATAAATATATCTATAAGTTCCGTTTCTCCCGTTTGGGAGAAAATCTGATTACGGTTCATTATGGAGATGATTTGATATGCTTTCTCGATTTCTTTGTGACCGAGCCTTTGGAAACCCTGATAAAAAAACGGGCGCGTTTCATTGTGGACAAACAACAACATCGTGATTCCTCCAAATGGTATAATGGACTTTATAGTCTTTGGGATATGGAGAAATCCGAGTTACTTTCACCTGACCACTTGGGCGATTTGCGGGAGGAGTTTATGGTAGGCGGATCTGATGATCCGTCCAATAGTAAACCAGTCTATGTGAGTGAGAAGAATGTCATTTATCCTAATAAAGAAGAAATTGCTTCTTTGGAGTATTATGAAGAAAATTTTGTGTGGGGTAAGCTGCAACGCACGGATGAGGAATATCCCTATCCATATGGTATTTACGGCAGTGAAAACTGGTATCAGAACCGCAGCGGGAAATATGGCGGATATGAAGACGGGGGTTCCGGTAAGGGGCGTATGTGGCGAACTTTTGATTATACTACTCATTTTGCCATCTATTATAATCTCTACCGGATAGCAGAGGATAATCCTGAAATGGTATCTTATCTGGATGCTGATGGCTATCTGGAACGTGCTTATCGGACAGCGATGGCTTATTTTGAAGTACCCTATAATATTTTGATGGGTAAACAATGGGCTTTTCATGGTTGGACGGACTGGGCCTATAAACAAGGTAATTTTCATGAGCGATATCTGCTGGATATTATCAATGCCCTGCAACAGAAAGGTAGATTAAAAGATGCAGCCAAGTTGCGTCGTGAATGGGAGAAAAAGGTAACTTATATGGTTTACGAAGATCCCTGGCCTTTTGGATCCGAGATGTTTGTTGACCGTACAGCTTTTGAGTCCTCCTATTATGTGGCAGAGTATGCAAAGCTAAATCCCATTAAACCCGAAGAACAATTCTGGTATGATAAGAATCGGAAAAAATGGTACTCGTATACTTCGTTTGACACTTCGATGATTGATCGTTTCATGCAGAATCAGTTGGATGGAAACCTGGCGTTGAGAGGGTTGTTTGAACCAGGTTATGCTAATCTGGGTACAGCATGGAGCGGACAATATGTAAATCTGGATTATATGACCCAAATGGGCGGAGTGGCATTACTCGATTATGCTTACCGATTTTCGGACCGGCCGGATAGGTATATTAATTATGGATATAATTCTTTGTTGGCTTCGTGGGCACTGATGAATACCGGGACTAAAAAGACAGATTTTGGCTATTGGTATCGGGGAGAACAGAATGACGGTGCTGTAGGCTGGGCTTTTTCACCCTATCAGAACTCACGTACCTATATGAATTATATCAAAGTGGGGCGTGCTCCCTGGCGGTTTGATGGTGAGATAGACCATGGGCTTACCGGAGGTATTCATGGTTCAGGAGTTTATCTGCTCGATGATCCTGATTTCGGATTAATCGGTTATGGAGGAAATGTCCGAATGGATAAAGATGGAACAGTGAGTATCATTCCTTTTGACGGAGTACGTCGTCAGGTCCGTATCATGACTCCTGTCCGTTTTTCGGTCGAGTTGATGCGAGACGGATTCCGGAAAGATTACCCGATCACTCTGAGAGGGACGGAAGAACTGAGTTTCTGCATAGAAAACCGTTCTGATAAACCTCATAACACAACTATCCGGGCTGAGGGAATGCCTGAAGGTAAATATACTGTCATGACCGATCACAAAATGATAACGACATTCAATATTGAGGCGGGTAATGCACATCATCCTTATTATATAGAGGTACCCGTTACGGACAAACATACCCAAGTGAAACTTTTAAAAACAAATTAGAATGAAAAATGTACTAACAGGGCTATTTCTGCTTATCCTTGCGACAGCTTGCTCGGAGGAGGAGCCGCAGACAATAACACCCGTTCCTTTTAATCAGGTAACTTTGACCGATGGGTTTTGGAAGAATAGGATGCAGACGGAAATCAATGTAACAGTACCGTTCTCTGTCGAACAAAGTGCCCCGGCAGTAGAGCGTTTCCGGCGTTGTGCCGCTTTCTTGGCAGGAGACTCTACCGCTCTTCCTGAAACTCATCGTTTTATAAGCTCTGATCTTTATAAGGTGATGGAAGGGGTGTCTTATTCATTGATGATTCAACCAAATAAGGAGTTGGAAGAGTTTATGGATCGAGTGGCAGACCTGATCGCTGCTTCGCAGAAAGACGACGGATATTTATATATTTCACATATTTGTGGTAATCCCGATCCTCGTGAGATGGGTGAGAAGCCTTACTCATGGGTGGTTCATAGTCACGAGCTTTATAATGTGGGGCATCTGTACGAAGCCGCAGTAGCTTACTATCAAGCTACAGGTAAAGATAAACTACTGAACGTTGCTATCAAAAGTGCCAAGCATGTGAATAAAGTGTTCTTTGAAGGAGGTGATCCGAATTATAATGGGGGTAAACCTATTAACCAGGCTCCGGGACATGAAGAGATTGAACTGGCACTTTGTAAACTATACCGGGTGACTAATGATCCGCTATACCTCGATATGGCGAAGAAGTTTCTGGAGATCAGGGGAGTGACCTATCGTCCTGAGGGTGAAGGAGTGATGGCACCCACTTATGCACAGCAACACGCACCGGTGAAGGAGCAGACGGAAGCTGTGGGACATGCGGTCCGTGCGGCTTATTTGTACACGGCTATGGCGCAAGTGGATGCCTTGACCGGATTGAACGATTATGCCAAGGCTCTCAATTCCATTTGGACAAATCTGGTGACGACCCGCATGCATATTACAGGTGGACTCGGGGCTGTAGAAGGAATGGAAGGTTTTGGAGCTCCCTACGAACTTCCTAACTTAACAGCCTATAATGAAACTTGTGCGGCAGTGGCAAATGTCTTCTTTAATTATGGCATGTATCTGGATAGTGGCGATGCTAAGTTTCTCGATATAGTGGAACTTTCACTTTTCAACAATTCGTTGGCAGGGATCAATCTGCATGGTGATCGCTTCTTCTATGTCAATCCTCTTGAAGCAGATGGAGTGAGACGTTTTAATCATGGGAATGGCGGACGTGCCAAATGGTTCGGGTGCGCCTGCTGTCCTCCTAATATTTCTCGTTTGATTCTGCAAGTGCCGGGTTATATGTATGCTTACAGTAAAGACAGAGTTTACCTGACCCTTTATGGTGGCAGTCGGACAACTATTCCTCTGGAAGGAACCCGTGTGAAACTGGAGCAAACTTCTGCTTATCCGTTTGATGGGAAAGTGCGCTTGACGGTACAACCTGAAAAGGGAAGCAAATTCTCGGTTTGTATGCGTATTCCTACGTGGGCACGATCCGACGAATTTGTGCCGGGAGGACTTTATCCCTACAAGCAGCCCAAGCAGGCGGAAGTAGAATTGAGTGTCAACGGGCAGAAAACCGACTTCAAGATGGAGAAAGGATTTGCCGTTATCAAACGTGACTGGAAGCCCGGTGACGTAGTTGAACTTAACATACCGATGCCCGTACGTTTTGTTGATTGTATTCCCGAAGTCAGTGAAAATATAGGTAAAACTGCTGTAACTCGCGGACCACTGGTCTATTGTGCGGAAGAGGTAGATAATGCGGGACCTGTTCAGCGGCTCTATCTGGGGGATACGAACGAAGCACAGGCTAAGGTAGCAAACATCTCTTCCGGCGTGCTGCAAGGATTGGAGAGGATCACTTTGCCCGGAATGGAAAAGAAAGTCGGAGGAATCACTTCACGAGAGATTACGATGATTCCTTATTATGCTTGGTGTAATCGGGGAGATAACCGTACAATGCTGGTTTGGCTAAACGAAGAGGCTTCTACAGCCAGTATCGGTCAGCAGACCATGGCTTATCTGCGTAATGTAAAGGGAGTGAATGCTTCATCTGTTGCCGGAGGGAAGAATATCTCCGTGCGTGCACTTTGTGATGGAAAAGTGTCTGAATCTTCTGCAGACAAGCTTACAGAACAGTGGGTGTCTGAGGGATCGGGTAAACAATGGGTGCAGGTAGACTTTAGAGAGCCATTCCTACTAAATTCACTTTCCGTGTATTGGCTGGATGATCAAGACAAAATAACTGTTCCGTCCGGTTGGTCGGTGGAATATAAGTCGGATGCCGGTTGGACTCCCCTTGAACTCTATGTGACAGACTCTTATCAGATGGGTACCGATCGGTTCAACGTAATACATCCATCCGGTAGTCTTGAAGTGGAATCCGTTCGTATTCTTATAGAACCTCAGAAAGGAAAATCAATAGGTGTTTCAGAGATAAGGTTTGAGTAGGTTCTTTTTTATCAGCAGGAAAGAGAGTGTTGTGCAGCAGAGGCAACATTCTCTTTCTCTATTTTTCTAGGGTGTATAAACAAAAAAAGGTTCGTCAACAAGACGAACCTTTTTTGCTCTTCCTCTTGGACTTGAACCAAGGACCCTCTGATTAACAGTCAGATGCTCTAACCGACTGAGCTAAGGAAGAATTTAAATAACTGAGAATGTGAATATCTGCTCTTCCTCTTGGACTTGAACCAAGGACCCTCTGATTAACAGTCAGATGCTCTAACCGACTGAGCTAAGGAAGAATTTAAATAACTGAGAATGTGAATATCTGCTCTTCCTCTTGGACTTGAACCAAGGACCCTCTGATTAACAGTCAGATGCTCTAACCGACTGAGCTAAGGAAGAATGTTTTGTTTTTCTCAATTGCGATGCAAAAGTAATAGGATATTTTGAAATATGCAATATCTTTGCAAAAAAAATTAGTGAAATGGATAAAATAATTGGATTGGGCAACGCCCTGGTAGACGTACTTGCAACCCTGAAAGATGATACACTCCTTGATGAAATGGGATTACCCAAGGGAAGCATGCAACTTATTGATGATGCTAAGTTACAGCAGATTAACGAACGATTTAGCCAAATGAAAACCCACTTGGCAACCGGTGGAGCAGCTGCAAATACGATCCTCGGACTCGCTTGTTTGGGTGCCGGGACCGGTTTTATCGGAAAAATCGGAAATGACGCTTACGGAAACTTTTTTCGGGCAAATCTGCAAAGAAATGGCATCGAAGATAAATTATTAGTGTCTGATCTGCCATCGGGAGTTGCTTCTACTTTTATTTCTCCGGATGGAGAACGTACTTTCGGTACTTATCTCGGTGCTGCCTCTACGCTGAAAGCCGAAGATTTAACGCTGGATATGTTCAAAGGGTATGCATATCTGCTTATCGAGGGGTATCTGGTACAGGATCATGATATGATTCTTCATGCCATCGAGTTGGCAAAAGAGGCCGGATTGCAGGTTTGTCTGGATATGGCCAGTTATAATATCGTAGCGGGTGATCTTGAATTCTTCACCTTATTAATAAATAAATATGTAGATATTGTTTTTGCCAATGAAGAAGAAGCGAAAGCGTTTACGGGCAAAGAAGATCCGAAAGAAGCTCTTGAGTTGATCAGTAAGAAATGCAGTATTGCCATTGTAAAGGTAGGCGGCAATGGTTCTTATATTCGTAAGGGTACTGAAGAAATTAAGGTAGAAGCTATTCCGGTGAAAAAAGTGATTGATACAACAGGAGCAGGCGACTATTTCGCATCCGGATTTCTGTACGGACTGACTTGCGGATATTCTTTGGAGAAGTGTGCTAAGATTGGTTCAATTCTCTCCGGAAATGTTATACAGATAGTTGGAACCACGATTCCCGGTGAGCGTTGGGATGAAATAAAGTTAAATATTAACGAAGTTCTGTCAGAGTAAGCAGGCAATGAGTTACTTTTACGTCTCATTTTAACGAAAAGTGTATGAAAAAGTTTCTGAATAGACGAAATGGTGTCCTGTTGGCAGCAGTGTTGGTTGCTGTAGCATTCTTTAGTTTCAAGAGCGGTGACGACCGTAACTTCCAGATTGCTAAAAATCTGGATACCTTTAATTCTATCGTCAAAGAACTCGATATGTTTTACGTAGATACGCTTGATCCGAATAAGACGGTTCGTGAAGGGATCGACTATATGTTGTCTTCGCTCGATCCCTATACGGAATACTATCCGGAGGACGATCAGGCCGAACTGCAGCAAATGTTGAATGCCTCGTTCGGAGGTATCGGATCTTTGATCACGTACAATCAAAAGCTGAAACGTTCGATGATAGCCGAACCGTTTGAGGGAACTCCTGCAGCTAAGGTCGGATTGAAGGCCGGTGATATACTGATGGAGATTGACGGAAAAGATTTGGCGGGGAAAAATAACCAGGAAGTCAGCCAGATGCTCCGGGGAGCAGTAGGTACCAGTTTCAAGCTGAAAGTGGAGCGTCCGGACGAAAAAGGAGGGACACGACCATTGGAATTTGATATTGTACGTCAAACCATCCAGACTCCGATGATTCCTTATGATACCATTTTTAATAAGAATGTAGGTTACATCAATCTGAGTACTTTTTCCGGCACTCCTTCGAAAGATTTTAAGAAGACCTTTCTGAAACTGAAGAAAGAAGGTATCACTTCATTGGTGATTGACCTGCGTGGTAACGGTGGCGGACGCTTGGAAGAAGCGGTAGAGATTGCTAATTTTTTCTTGCCTCGTGGTAAAGTGATTGTAACGACGAAGGGAAAGACCAAACAGGCCAGCAATACTTATAAGACATTACGTGAACCGCTGGATCTTGATATCCCGATTACTGTACTGGTGAACGGTGCTACGGCTTCCGCTTCCGAAATCCTTTCCGGAGCTTTCCAGGATTTCGACCGTGCTGTGATTGTAGGTAGCCGTACGTTTGGAAAAGGACTGGTGCAGACCACTCGCCCATTGCCTTATGGAGGAGTAATGAAGCTTACTACTTCCAAGTATTACATTCCCAGCGGACGCTGTGTGCAGGCCATCGACTATAAACACCGCAATGAAGATGGCAGTGTAGGTACTATCCCCGATAGTCTGACTACCGTGTTCCATACGGCAGCCGGTCGTGAAGTTCGTGATGGGGGAGGAGTGATGCCGGACATCGAAGTCAAGCAGGAGAAATTGCCTAATATTCTTTTCTATCTGGTACGTGATAACCTGATTTTCGACTATGCGACGCAGTATTGCCTGAAGCATCCGAGTATTCCTTCTCCACAGGAGTTCAAGGTGACCGATGCCGACTATAACGACTTTAAAGCGATGGTGAAGAAAGCTGATTTCAAGTACGATCAGCAAAGTGAGAAGATTATGAAGACGCTAAAAGAGGCTGCCAAGTTCGAAGGTTATCTGGATGAGGCTTCGGAAGAGATTAAGGCATTGGAGAAGAAGCTGACTCATAACTTGGACCGTGACCTCGACTATTTCTCTAAAGATATCAGGTCGATGATCGCCGATGAAATCATTAAGCGTTACTACTACACACGTGGCGGCATCATCCAGCAATTAAAAGATGACGACGGGCTGCAAGCTGCTCTTAAGATATTGGCCGATCCGGTGAAATATAAAGAGACCTTGAGTGCTCCGGTAAAGAAATAAATATCCGGCCGGCCGGATCAGAACACCACGGATAACTCCGATTTTCGCAGAAGTTCCTTTAGGAAGCATACTTTCTGTGCATCCGGGTTATCTGTGGTGAAAACAAACTATCAACGTTCGATTGGGTAGCTCTGCTTTTTCTGCACAAAGAATTTTTCTAAAGACGACTGACTGATGAAGAATCTGTTATTGTTCCTAGTTTTTGCCTGTACCTTTTCTTTTTCTTGCCTGGGGAGTCCTGTCCCTTTCTCACCCATTGTCCGCAACTATTCTGTTCTTGACTATAATGCCGGAAATGAAAACTGGGCGGTTGCCCAAGATGAACGCGGGGTGATGTACTTTGGCAACAACAGTGGACTGCTCCGGTATGACGGAAGCCGATGGAAGCTGTTTCCACTGCCGACTTCGGGTATTGTGCGTGCGGTCTATGTGGCTTCCGACAGGCGGATCTATGTCGGATCGTTCGAAGAGTTCGGTTATTTTGAACAGAACGACCTGAACTTGCTGGAGTATCATTCTCTGAAAGAGCAGGTAAAAGGATTCGATTTCCATAATGACGAGATATGGACCATTGTAGAGCAGGGAGGAAATATAATCTTCCAGTCATTCGGATCCTATTTTATATACGATGGTAAGGGAACGAAGGGAGTCCGTTGCCCTGAACTTCCCCTGAACCTTTTCCGGATCGGGGACACGCTGTATTCCCAACTGATCAATGGAGGTGTCTGTACTTTTGCAGGCGATAAGTTTATTCCCCTGATTTCTCGTCAGGAGTTGGGTGATAGCGATGTTCTGGCAGGGTTGCCTTATCCCGGCGGAATGTTGTTGCTGACCCGCAATAGCGGGGGATATATCCATACTTCTTCCGGCATCCGCCCCTGGCACACGGATAGTGATGAAGAACTGAAGCGCCATACTGTTAATCGTGCGGTAATGACAAAAGACTCTTGTTACGTGATAGGCACTATCTCCAACGGGCTGTATGCTTTTAGCAAAGAGGGACACTTGCTTTGGAAGGAGAATGCTGATAACCAGTTGGAGAATAATACCGTTCTGGGCCTGTATTGTGATATGGACAATAATATCTGGACAGCCCTTGACAATGGTATTGCCTATGTCCGCAATAATTCGCTGATTTACCATTTCGAGCCGGTTCGCCGCAAAGTCGGGATGGTTTATGATGTGCTGGTACGCGATAAGGACGCTTACATCGCATCCAATCAAGGACTGTACCGGCTTGAAGATACCCGTCTAGAGTTGGTTCCGGGCCTTGAAGAGCAGGCATGGACCATTGGAGAGTGGGGCGGCCAGGTGCTTTGCGGTCATAATAAAGGTACTTTCCAGATTAAAGGCATGCAAGCCCGGCTTCTTTCCGATGTGCGAGGGGCTATGTGTATGCGGCAGGCGCAGATCAACGGCGAGCAACTCCTGATACAGGGCACCTATACCTTTTTGAATATTTACAAGAAGAGTGCTACCGGCGAATGGTACTTCGCTAACTCGGTGGGCAACTTCAGTCACATGGCGAAGAATATCGAAGTGGACGCTCATGGGAATATCTGGGTGCAACACATGCGAAAGGGGCTCTACCGGCTACGTCTCGATGAAGAGCTGAAGCAGGTGACGGACCTGAAACAGTATGATTCCTTGTCCGGCAATCAGGGTGGAAACTGCTATTTGTTCAAGGTGAACGGGCGTGTCGCTTTCTCGGATGGGCGGAACTTCTACACTTACGATGACATGGCAGATTCCATCATCCCCTACAAAGCGATGAACGAACAGTTGGCAACGCTCAGGGGCATTCATACCGTCGACGTCATGAAGGGAGATCTCTACTGGTTTCTCAGTGACCGCGAAGCCTATCTGGTGAGATGTACCGTAAGCGACTTTAAAGTTGAGAGGAGAATACCTTTCTCTATGTTCGGCAACCTTCCCATCGAAGGACTGGCACGGATGGTATACGACAGGCGGAACGACTGCTCCTACCTCTGCCTGAACAACTCTTTTGCCCGCATTGCTGCCGACAGCACCGGTTTGTACAAGTCACGTCAGAAGCCGTCTTTGTGGGTTTCGGGTTTTTCGGCATCCGACGAGCAGACGGGAGAGCGGATACAACTGCCCGTTTCCGGTACCGACGAGATAGCTTCAGCTTTCAATAATATCAGCATTTCCCTGGCCTATCCTGTCTACAACGATTTTGCGCTGAACGTGCGCTACCGGCTTGAAGGGCTGTCCGCCTCCGGTAAGTGGACCGAAGGCCTTCCGGACTTGCAGAAAGAATTTACCCGTCTTCCGTTCGGCTCTTATTGTTTCCGTGCCGAGGTATACGACGAGAACGGAGTGATTTCCTCTGTCGACCTTCCATTCCGCATTTTGAGGCCCTGGTATCTTTCGTATCCGGCTGTCGCTGTCTATGCGCTTTCCGGGATGGCCTTGCTGCTGGGGCTGCTCTATGGAGTCTACGTATACACCAAGAAGAAAAAAGATGCCGTCATTGAGCGACAACGTGCCCGTCACAAAGCGGAGATAGAGCAGCAGGAGAAGAAGATCATGGAACTGGAGAAAGAGCAACTCGAGGCCGACCTCCGTTTCAAGAGCAAAGAGCTTTCGGGTGTAGTGATGACCAACATTGCGCATCAGGAATTTCTGAATTCACTCAAAGAGGAGTTGCAACAGCAGAAACTCTCGGGACAGTATACGCGCAAGAACCTGGATAAGCTGCTTTCAATGATCAACCAGAATATGGTTTCGGATGAAGAGAACTGGAACATGTTCCAGTCCAACTTTGACCGCATCCACGAGAACTTCTTCCGAAACCTGAAAGAGAAGTTCCCTGACCTGACTTCCGGCGATTTGCGTTTGTGCGCATTGCTCCGGCTCAATCTGCCGACAAAGGAGATTGCGAAGCTGATGAACATCTCCGTGAGAGGTGTCGATGCTGCCCGCTATCGTCTGCGCAAGAAGCTGGGACTTCCTCCAGAGAGCAGCCTGACGGATTTTATGATTGCGTTCAAATAGTTGGCAATGAACTGTTTGATATGGAAAGAAGTACCAATGCAGTACTTCTTTTTTTGTTTTTCCCGGTTTGCAGTATTCTTGCCGTATGGGTAAATGGAGTCTGTTTGCCGCAGATTTGTTTTATTTGCATCCGGAAAGTCAGAACATTCATAAATAGATACTAAAACTGTAAAGACCATGAAACATTTTGTACGAAGAATGCAGGCGCTTGCCGCTTCTTTGGTCGTAGTGGCCGCCGGGTTACAGGCACAGAAGGCTCCCCGGGATATGGACCGCTTTATCGACCAGTTAATGAAAAAGATGACGCTGGAGGAGAAGATCGGCCAGCTCAACCTGCCCGTGACCGGAGAGATCACTACCGGACAGGCGAAAAGCAGCGATGTAGCCAAACGAATCCGTAACGGAGAGGTGGGAGGACTGTTCAACCTGAAAGGAGTGGAACGCATCCGTGAAGTACAGCGGCAGGCGGTGGAGGAGAGCCGCCTCGGCATTCCCTTGTTGTTCGGTATGGACGTAATCCACGGATACGAAACCATTTTCCCTATTCCTCTCGGCCTGTCGTGTACTTGGGATATGAAAGCCATCGAAGAGTCCGCCCGTATAGCTGCCGTCGAAGCCAGTGCCGACGGTATCTCGTGGACATTCAGTCCGATGGTGGACGTCAGTCGTGATCCCCGTTGGGGGCGCGTGTCGGAGGGAAACGGTGAAGACCCGTTCCTCGGCGCAGCCATCGCCCGTGCCATGATACGCGGATACCAGGGAAAGGATATGAGCCGGAATGACGAGATAATGGCTTGTGTGAAGCATTTCGCCCTTTATGGAGCATCAGAGGCGGGGCGCGATTATAATACGGTGGATATGAGCCGCCAGCGTATGTTTAATGAATACATGCTGCCCTACCAGGCCGCAGTCGAGGCAGGTGTCGGCAGCGTAATGGCTTCGTTCAACGAAGTGGACGGTGTGCCTGCCACCGGAAGCAAGTGGCTGATGACCGATGTGCTGCGCAAGCAGTGGGGCTTCGACGGGTTTGTGGTAACGGACTATACCGGTATCAACGAGATGATAGACCACGGCATGGGTGACCAGCAGACTGTTGCCGCCCTCGCCCTGAATGCCGGGGTGGATATGGACATGGTGAGCGATGCCTTCAGCGGCACTCTGAAGAAGTCGGTGGAGGAAGGCAAAGTATCCGCAGCTGCCATCGACGCCGCCTGCCGCCGTATTCTGGAAGCGAAGTATAAGCTGGGACTGTTTGACAATCCTTATAAGTATTGCGACGTGAATCGTCCCAAGAAGCAGATCTTCACCAAAGAACACCGTGCCATTGCCCGTAAGACTGCTTCGGAGAGCTTTGTGCTGCTGAAGAATGAAGGTGTGTTGCCACTCAGCAAGAAAGGAACCATTGCCGTAGTCGGTCCGTTGGCGAACACCCGTTCCAACATGCCGGGCACCTGGAGCGTAGCTGCTGTGCTGGATAACGCTCCCTCGCTGGTCGAAGGACTCAGGGAAGTAGTCGGTGACCGGGCAAAAGTGGTAACCGCCAAGGGAAGCAATCTGATTGGCGATGCCGACTATGAGAAGCGCGCCACCATGTTCGGACGTGAACTGCACCGGGATAACCGTACGGATCGCGAACTTCTGGACGAAGCTCTGAAAGTGGCTGCCGGGGCCGATGTCATTGTCGCCGCACTGGGCGAGTCGTCCGAAATGAGTGGAGAAAGCAGTTCGCGTACCAACCTGGAGATGCCGGATGTACAGAGAGCACTGTTGCAGGAATTACTCAAAACCGGAAAGCCCGTTGTGCTTGTGCTTTTTACCGGTCGCCCGCTGGTGCTCACCTGGGAAGAAGAACACGTGCCTGCCATCCTCAACGTATGGTTCGGAGGGAGTGAAGCCGCTTATGCCATCAGCGATGTGCTTTTCGGCGATGTCAATCCCAGTGGAAAGCTGACCGCTACTTTTCCGCAAAATGTAGGCCAGATTCCATTGTTCTACAATCATAAAAACACCGGGCGTCCGTTGCAAGAGGGACGTTGGTTTGAGAAGTTCCGCAGCAATTACCTCGACGTGAGCAACGAGCCGCTCTACCCATTCGGCTACGGATTGTCTTATACGACTTTTGCCTACAGTGATATTCACCTGAGCAGCACGGAGATGAGTGCTGATGGCGAACTGACGGCGACTGTTACCATCACCAATACCGGCAGCCGTGACGGAGCGGAGGTGGTTCAGCTTTACATCCGCGACCTGGTGGGCAGCGTCACCCGTCCGGTGAAAGAACTGAAAGGTTTTGAGAAGATTTTCCTCAAGGCCGGAGAGTCTCGTAAAGTAAGCTTCAGCATCACGCCGGAATTGTTGAAGTTCTATAATTACGATTTGCAGTTTGTCTGCGAACCGGGTGATTTCGATGTAATGATTGGCGGAAACAGCCGGGATGTAAAAAAGGCACGATTTCTTCTGAAGGGAGAATAATAAAGAAAATAAGATTGTATTTTTGATTTATTGTCCTATCTTTGTAGAACCATAGAATCAATCCGAATGTACTCCCTGTTACGATAAAACATGATCGGAAAAGAGAATCTGATACTAAATCATAAATAATTATATATCATACGGAAAACCGCTACAAGTAGCGGTTTTCTTTTTATACAAAATTCAAAAAAATGAAAATTGTCGCTCAGATACCGATATGCTGTCATCGAGACGACAGAAAGACATCGTCTCGATGATGAAAAATCATCGTCGAGATCTCAATTTTTAATGGATGAAATACTCTTATATAGCTTTTAGTAATTAGTTCGAACATTAAATAAGGCATAATACTATTTCTTTATTTGTACAAAACTACCTTATGTCCTCAGCTTTTTTTCTTCTCCTTTTTCCTTTTGGAAAAAGTCTTGTTCATGCACCAACCGGTTCTGATATTTTCATCCCGGAGTGCAGAATCTAAAAAGTCTTTTTTCCTCTCCGGAGTCTTTAAAGCAAATATTTCATCGACGGAAAGGAGTAGAACAGATGAAGTAGTCATATTCCGGTCTCCTTTCAGAATCTATTTTTTATTTTATTGAATATTAATTAATTATATTCCTTTGCAGTAGGGATGAAGTAGTGCGGAAATCTTGTTTTTTTCTGCATGGTACTCTTGTAGTACCCCTTTTTTTGACTTACATCAATTTACCGTCTAAGTTTGCAGCAGAATTTTAAATCAGTACCAAACGATGAAAAAAAATCTGTTTACCCTATGTATGATGTTGCTGCTCTCCATGCTTTCTTTTGCGCAGGGCAGTCTGACCATCTCGGGTGTTGTTACCGAGAAAAAGACAGGGGAGCCTATCATTGGCGCCAGTATCCTGCTGAAAGGTCAATCGTCCGGAACCATTACGGACTTTAACGGCAACTATTCTATTCCGAATGTTCCTTCGGGCGCCACTCTTGTTTTCAGTTATATCGGCATGAAAACACAGGAGGTCAAGGTGACTGCCTCCTCAAAGCTGGATATCTCTCTTGAAGAAGATAACCAATTGATAGACGAAGTTGTCGTGATCGGTTATGGTATGCAACGTAAGTCCGACCTGACCGGTTCGGTAGGTGCGGTGAAGAGCAAAGACCTCACGAAAGTTGCCACTCCCAACGTGGCGAATGCCCTTCAGGGACGTGTTTCCGGTGTGTATATTTCGGCTAACGGTGCTCCCGGAAGCTCGCCCGAAGTACGTATCCGTGGTATCGGCACAACGAATAACAGCAATCCCCTTTATGTGGTGGACGGCATGTTTATGGACGACATCTCTTTCCTGAGCACACACGACATCGAGTCGATGGAGGTGCTGAAAGATGCATCGGCGACCGCCATGTACGGTTCGCGCGGTGCCAACGGTGTGATTATCGTCACTACCAAGCAGGGAACGGAAGGAAAAGCGGTGGTGAACTTCACCGCCAGCGAAGGATTCCAGTTCAACAACAGCAGCTTCGAGATGGCCAATGCCACCGAATACGCGACACTGCTGAATGAAGCACTGGTCAACACAGGCGGAAAACCCAAGTTTGACGACCCTGCTTCACTGGGCAAAGGAACCAACTGGTTCGACGAAATCTTTCGTGTGGCTTCCGTACGCGACTATCAGCTCAGCGTCAGCGGCGGATCGGAGAAGGTGCGCTACAACCTCAGCGCTGGATATTACCAGCAGGACGGCATCATCACCGGAAACACCTACAACCGCTTCACCCTGCGTGCCAACAATAGCTACAAGATCAGCAAACGGCTGACCCTCGGGCACAATCTGTCGGCCTCTTTCAGCCATAAGAAGAACGAAAACAGCGCGGTGGTGAAAGCTGCCTATACCATCAGTCCCGTGAAGCGTCCCTACAATGAAGACGGGAGTTTTATGGATTCCGAAAGCGCCTCTTCTGCCAATCCCGTCGCCACACTCCATTATACAAACAATGACGACTGGAAAGAACGTATCGTGGGCAGCGCCTTCCTGAACTGGAATATCCTGAACGGGCTTGACTTTAAAACCAGCCTCGGCATCGACTACATCAACGGACGCCGCCGCAACTTCGTGCCGAAATACTACGTTTCGGAAACACAGAAGAACGAAACCAACAGCCTCTCCAAAACCTGGGACCGCGACTTCACCTGGTTGTGGGAGAACCTGCTGACTTATGACTGGAAGATCAATGATAAGAACCGGCTCAACCTCTTGGGAGGTATCACGGCGCAGAAGCGTGTTTACGAGTTGCTGGAAGGCACCGGACGCGACTTCTTCTCCGATAACGAAAACTACTGGTATCTCGACCAGGCTTCGGCCGGCTCCAAGTCGGTGGCCAACAACGGATACCACGAAACAATGATGTCTTACCTCTTCCGTGCCAACTATGCGTTGATGGACCGCTATCTGCTGACTGTCTCGGTCCGTGCCGACGGTTCATCCAAGTTCGGTCCTGACAACCGTTGGGGCTACTTCCCCTCAGTAGCTGCCGGATGGAGAGTCTCCGAAGAAGCGTTCCTGAAAGACCGCGTGCAGTGGCTGAGCAACCTGAAGCTCAGAGGAAGCTGGGGACAGATCGGTAATGATAAGATAGGTAACGACAAATACCGGGCGCTCGCCAATATCTCTCCGTCCTATGATGCCGTGTTTGGCGGCGTGTTCTATCCCGGCGGAACCATCACGTCACTCTCCAACCGGAGCGTCCATTGGGAACGTTCGGAGCAGATGGACCTCGGCTTCGACCTCGGACTGCTGAACAACCGCTTTTCACTTGAACTGGACTATTATCGCAGGGACACGAAAGACATGCTGGTGACGGTGGATGTACCGGCTTCCGTAGGCCTCACCCCGGTAGAAACAAACGTGGGGGCGGTGCGCAACAGCGGTGTGGACTTTACCGTGAAATGGGAAGATTCGCTGAAAGACTTCCGGTATGGTATCCGTCTGACAGGAACGACCATCAAAAACGAAGTCATCAGCCTGGGCGGCAAACGCATCGCCAGCGGTGACATCGGCGCCGGAAAATCCGTACAGATGACCGAAGAGGGAAAGCCGATTAAATATTTCTATGGCTACAACGTGATCGGCATCTTCCAGAACGAGGCACAGATCAAAGACTACAACGAGCGTGCCGCCGCTGCCACCGGAAATGCCGGACAACAGTATCAGAACAACGTAGGTCCCGGCGACCTGATATACGAAGATGTAGACGGTGACGGATACATCACGGCCAACGACCGCAAGGATCTGGGCAGTCCCACTCCCAAGTTCATCGGCGGTCTGGGCATCAGTGCTTCCTGGAAAGGATTCGACCTCTCTATTGACTTCCAAGGCAACTTCGGAAACAAGATATTCAATGCCAAGCAGGTGGAACGTTTCTCCGGTTCGGACAACTGGGACCGCTCCTTCCTCGACCGCTGGACACCCGAAAATCCGAATACCATGACACCGCGAATGACTCTGGAAGGCAATAACTATCAGGTGTCGAGCCGCTACGTAGAGAGCGGTTCGTACGTGAAACTGCAAACGGTGGAACTGGGATATACTTTCCCGAAATCATGGATGCAGAAGGTATCCGTGCAGAATCTGAGAGTCTACTTCTCCGGTAACAACCTGGCCTATTTCACCGGCTATAACGGCTTCACACCCGAAGTGCTGGGCGGCATCGACCGTCAGATCTATCCGGTGACAGCTACCTGCCGCTTCGGCCTGAACGTAACTTTCTAATATTAAATGATATAGACATGAATACGATTTACCACAGAGTAACACAGAGTCTCACAGAGATGATTTTCTTTTAAACATTCTATGAGATTAAACTCTGTGAGACCCTGTGTTACTCTGTGGTGAACCCAAAACCATTACAATGAAAAAGATATATTCAATATTACTGGCTTCGGCACTGACCCTTTCTTCCTGTGCCGATTTCCTCGATGTAGATTCGCAGGGAAAGCTGACCGAAGATGTCTTCTTCGGCGAAGAAGAAGGCGCGTTGATGAGTATTAACGCCATCTATACCCAACTCCGGGCGTGGGACATCATCGGATTCTCATGGTTTGCCATCACCGAGCTACCCGGTGATAACTCCGATACAGGCAGCGAACTGGCGGACGGCAGTGTGGCACGTCTGAACCAGTTCAACGACTTTACTTACGACGCCTCTACCTCCGAGATCAACGGCTGGTGGGAAGGCAATTATAAAGCTATCGCTTCATGCAATGTGGCTCTGGACAATCTGGGTGCGGTGAAGAACGAAGAACTCCGGGTGAAGTGCGTCGCCCAGGCCCGTTTTTTCCGGGGATTCTTCTACTTCAATCTCGTACGCGCCTTCGGCGGGGTGCCTCTGGTGACCAAAGTGTTGCAGCCCGGCGAATACAATCAGCCCCGTGCAACCGAAGAGGCTGTCTATCAACAGATCATTGAAGACCTGACCTATGCAGCTGAGCATCTGCCTACCCGTCAGGAGTGGGGTGCGAAAGAGTCGGGACGCGCCACCAAGGGAACAGCCGAAGGATTGCTGGCCAAGGTATATCTCTTCCGCCAGGACTATGCCAACGTGAAGAAATACACCGGTCAGGTGATTGCCCGCGGCGAGTATAGCTTGCACCGGGATTATCGCGACCTGTTCAATCCGAACTCTTACTATTCGGACGAAGTGATGCTTGCCGACCAATACCTCTGGGGCGAATCGACCGAACGCAACCTCGAGTCGGAGTATGTGAAATGGCAGGGCATTCGCGGTGAGATGGGCTGGGGGATGTTCTCTCCTTCCGAAGCTCTCGACCAAGCCTATGAAGCGGGAGATCCCCGACGCACGGCAACCATTTTCTACGATGGAGAGACATTGGAGGGAAAGGGCGAGATTCATTTCAAGAAAGAAGTGCCGCCCCGTGCCAACAAAAAGACCATCTGGCCTACCGGTTACTGGAACGAGAACTCGTTTGCCAAACAGAATTGTCACCTGATCTTCCTGCGTTATGCCGATGTACTGCTGATGTATGCCGAGGCCTGCAATGAACTGGGCGAAAGCCGGGAAGCACTCGACAAGCTGGAAATGGTGCGCGCCCGAGCCCGCAGAACGGTGCATTCGGCGGATATGACAGTGGGATTGCCCGAGATTACGGAAACCGGTAAAGAGAAGCTTCGCGAGATCATCTGGAACGAACGCCGCATCGAACTGGCTTTGGAGGGACACCGCTTCTTCGACCTGATCCGTGCGGACAAGGTGGTGCCGGGCTATGCGGAGAAGATGATGAAGGCACACGGGAAGACAAACTTCTCGATAGCAAAACATGCAACGTTCTTCATCCCGCAGAAGCAGGTGGATATCTCGCAGGGAGTCCTCAAAAACTGATATGAAACATGTATAACCAGTTCATTAAAATAGAATCATTCCAATAATATCAATTCCATGATTACACACAGCGTCTTTCCGATTGCCCTTTGCGGCAACGGAAGCCGCTATCCCCACTGCACGATGGAATCTCCGTGTCTCTGCCGTGCAGCCACCTGAGGGCGTGTCATTATTCACCAAATATGAGTCTCGACACGCCCTCTCGGGGGATAAAATCTTGAATTAACAACAACAATGAAACATACCCTTTTATTTCTTCTTATGATCTGTGCTTGTACGTTGCAAGCCACCGCTACAGGCAAACAGCCGAGACTGACCGATGATGAGTTGATGACTCTTGTCCAGAAACAAACTTTCCGTTACTTTTGGGATTTTGCCCATCCCGAGTCCGGTCTGGCCCGTGAGCGCAGCAATGACCGCCTCGAGATAGCTACCATCGGTGGTTCGGGCTTTGGGGTAATGGCAATTATAGTCGGTGTGGAACGTGGGTTCATCACCCGTGAGCAAGGCGCTGAGCGGCTGCTCAAAATAGTGGAGTTCCTCAATAAAGCCGATAGCTATCATGGCATCTGGGCACATTGGATGGACGGGGCTACCGGAAAGACCATTCCTTTCAGCAGGAAAGACGATGGAGCCGATTTGGTAGAATCTGCCTTTATGTTCGAAGGACTGCTGGCGGCACACCAGTATTTCACTCACGATAATCCGACAGAGAATCGGATACGAGGGCTGATCAATACCCTGTGGCATCAGGCAGAGTGGGACTGGTTCACCCGTGGAGGTGAAGATGTGCTTTATTGGCATTGGTCACCCAATAACGGATGGGCGATGAACCATCAGCTGAAAGGGCAGAACGAGTGCCATATCACTTATATTCTGGCGGCTTCTTCGCCTACTTATCCGATTCGTGAATCGGTGTATCATAAGGGGTGGGCCAACTCCATTACATTCAAGAACGGAAAAGAATATTACGGCATCCGCTTGCCCCTGGGCATCGACTTTGGCGGCCCTCTCTTCTTTACACATTATTCCTACCTCGGACTCGATCCGCGCGGACTCAAAGACAGTTATGCCGACTACGGTGAGCAGATGAAAGCACATACCCTGATCAACCGTGCTTATTGCATCGATAATCCGAAGAAGTATAAAGGATACGGCCGCAAATGCTGGGGACTGACAGCGAGCGACAATCATCAGGGTTACTCGGCACATTGCCCGCAGAACGACTTGGGAGTGATTACTCCGACCGCAGCCATCTCTTCCATTCCTTATACTCCGGAACATTCTCTGGAGGCTATGCGTTATTTCTACGAAGAATTGGGCGACCGCCTGTGGGGAGAATATGGCTTTAAGGATGCCTTCAACCTGACAGAAAACTGGTTTGCTTCCTCTTATCTCGCCATCGATCAGGGACCGATTATTGTGATGATTGAAAACTATCGCTCAGGCTTGATATGGAAACTCTTCATGAGTCATCCCGATGTACAGAGAGGATTGAAGAGACTGGGGTTCGGCTCAGAAGAATAAGATATACCATAGATTACAACCATGAAACAACTATTCCTTCTTTTACTCGCTTTGGGGTCTCCCGCCCTTGCCCTTGCGCAAGACATGCGGCAAGATACTTATTGCAACCCGCTGAACATAGATTATACCTATATGATCTATAACTCCGACAAGGACATTTCCTACCGCTCGGGTGCCGATCCGGCAGTGGTCAGGTTCCGTGGAGAGTATTATATGTTCGTCACCCGTTCCAATGGATACTGGCACTCTAAAGATCTGCTGGACTGGGATTTTATCGCTCCCAAAGACTGGTATCCGCAGGGGAGCAACGCTCCGGCCGCTCATAACTATAAAGACTCAGTGCTTTATGTCACCGGTGATCCTTCGGGTTCTATGAGTATTCTCTATTCCGACAATCCCAAGAGCGGCGAATGGAAAGCTACACCCGCCATCCTTCATAACCTGCAGGACCCCGATCTTTTTATCGACGACGATGGCAAAGCCTATATGTTCTGGGGTTCGTCCAATGTTTATCCCATCCGGGGTATGGAACTGGATAAGAATCACCGGTTCCTTCCGAAAGGAGAAGTGAAGGAGCTTTTCAATCTCGACATGCCGCGCCACGGCTGGGAACGTTTCGGTGAGAATCATAGCGATACCGTTTTAGGAGGATATATCGAAGGCCCGTGGATGACCAAGCACAACGGGAAGTATTATATGCAGTATGGTGCTCCCGGTACCGAATTCAATGTCTATGCCGACGGTGTTTATGTAGCCGATTATCCGATGGGGCCTTACACCTATCAGAAGCACAATCCCGTGTCATACAAACCGGGGGGATATATGAACGGAGCCGGACACGGCAGTACGGTTCAGGGGCCCGGCGGAGAGTATTGGCATTTTGCTTCGATGGCTCTTTCCATCAACGTCAACTGGGAACGCCGGCTCTGCATGTTTCCTGCCGGATTCGATAAAGACGGTATTATGTACGTGGACACCCGCTTCGGTGATTATCCCCGCTATGCTCCGGCCGTACCCGGCAAGAAGGGGCAGTTCCGTGGATGGATGCTCCTTTCTTATCGCAAACCGGTGACGGCATCTACTGCGAAAGGTGAGTTCGGACCGGATGCATTGACGGATGAAAGAACCAAGTCTTTCTGGCTGGCGGAAGCAAATGATGAACGTCAGTGGGTACTGATCGATTTGGAGAAACCTGCCCGTGTCTGTGCCGTACAGGTGAATTATCACGACTATCGGAGTAATCTATACGGTCGGATTCCCGGATTGCGTCACCGCTATGTGATTGAGGGCTCTTCCGACGGGGAGACCTGGAATACACTGGTCGATCGCCGCAGCAGCTATAAGGATACGCCGAATGACTATGTAGAACTTGAAGTCCCGACTACCGCACGCTATATCCGCTATAAGAATATAGACGTACCTACTCCGAATCTGGCTATTTCTGAACTGCGTGTATTCGGACTCGGGTTCGGCAAGGCTCCCCGGTCACCTCAAAAGCTGGCTCTGGATCGGCACACCGACCGTCGTGATGTTACCGTTCGCTGGGAGCCGGTGAAAGGAGCTCAGGGATACAACGTCCTGTGGGGGATCGCCCCTGATAAGTTATACAGTTCGTGGATGGTGTACGGTGGCAATGAGTTGGAGATGAAATCGCTGACTATCGATCAGGATTATTATTTTGCTGTGGAAGCCTTTAACGAAAATGGTGTATCTTTACCTTCCGAAACTAAATATGTAGAATAATACCGAATAGCCATGAAACAGTTTGTCCTTTTCTTTATCAGTCTCTTTCTTTTGGGTGTGGGTGCCCGTTCGCAAGAGATGTATCAAAAGAAAGTTTTTATCTCTTCCCGGGGTGATTCTCTAAATTACCGTCTACTTCGTCCCGAGGTGGAAAAGACGGGACTGCAATATCCTTTGGTACTCTTTCTGCACGGTGCCGGTGAGCGGGGGAGTGATAACGAGAAGCAGTTGACACATGGTGGTCAGATGTTTCTCAATCCGGTGAACCGGGAGAAGTATCCGGCATTTGTCCTTGTACCTCAATGTCCCGAAAAAGACTATTGGGCGTATACCTCCCGTCCCTCTTCCTTTATTCCTTCGGAGATGCCGGTAGGACAAGAGATCACTCCTGTACTGCGTGCAGTAAAAGAGTTGTTGGATACCTATCTTGATTTGCCTCAGGTGGATCGTAACCGTATCTATGTGGTCGGTCTTTCTATGGGAGGCATGGTGACGTACGATCTTGCTGTCCGTTTTCCCGATACGTTTGCTGCTGCCGTTCCCATCTGCGGGACCGTGAATCCGGTGCGTCTGGCCGATGCAGCAAATGTTCGTTTCCGTATTTTTCACGGTGATGCCGACAATGTAGTGCCTGTAGAAGGCTCGCGTGAGGCTTATAGAGCGTTGAAGAACTTGGGAGCAGAAGTGGAATATATTGAGTTTCCCGGTTGTAATCATGGAAGCTGGAATCCGGCTTTCAACTATCCCGGATTCATGGAGTGGATCTTTGCTCAGCGTAAGAGATAAAGAACTTTATAGTTAAGTATACTATTTAAAGAGGAAGTCAAAATTCGTATTCACCACAGATTACACAGATTTGCACAGATAAATATTATTGATTGTTAGTAGATTAAAAATCGTTTTGTGTAAATCTGTGCGATCTGTGGTGAACTATGATACACTCTCTTTGAGGTAACGGTTATCCATCGTCCGCAAGAACTATTTGTCTTCCTTTTCTTTGGGAGAGGACAGGGAAGAAGTCTTCTCTTCATAGTCCCCGTTTGCTTTAATCAGTTCTATCAGCTTTTCTACGGCTTCTTCTTCCGGAATATTCTTTTCAATGCATTCCTTCTGTTTATAGAGACTGATTTTGCCACGTCCGGCTCCTACATAACCGTAGTCGGCGTCTGCCATTTCGCCCGGTCCGTTGACAATGCATCCCATGATGCCTATCTTGAGCCCCTTCAAGTGCGAGGTGGCTTCTTTGACGCGGGCAATCGTACTTTGCAGGTTGAACAGTGTTCGTCCGCATCCCGGGCAAGAAATATATTCAGTCTTGCTGGTACGGATACGTCCTGCCTGCAGAATTCCGAAAGCAGTGGCATCAATCACTGCATGGCTCAGTTTGCCTTGGTTGAAGAGATAAATTCCGTCACACAATCCGTCAAAGATCAAGGCTCCCATATCCGCACCGGCTTTGACCTGCAAGTCTTCAGCTGTATCTTCGGCATAGTGTTGGAAGAAGATAACCGGATTCTGTAATCCTTCCACCGTCAGTTGATGTGCCAGGGCACGATGTTCGCCTACACGGTTCGGGTGGTTGCTTTGTGAGACAACGACTGCTTCGGGGTGTTGCTTCAGGCATGCGACAACTTCCCGGGTAAGCGCCATGTAAGGGGTAAAGAGGAATTTCAGTTCGGCTGCGCATGTTTCCATTAACTCCAATTGTGCATAATTGAAGGCAGGCCACGTATCAGGTTCTCCTTTCCATACGTCGGCATCGAGGATGTATTGAACTCCGGGTTCTGTCTGTTCGGGCAAAGCACGTCCGGCATAAATGTAATCCGGTGTAAATTGCGGATGGGTCTCCATACGTCCGTCCATGCGGTCGGCAAGTACCACGGGCAGATGGTCTCCGCCGATATTGTGTACCGGCCGTGTTTTACGGCGTACCGGAGAAAGGTAGTTGAAATCCGGAGCTTCCATGCCGGGAATGTACGGATGGTTCCGGCGACTTGTAATATAGTCCACCAACTTCCGTGCCACGGGAATCTCGGCTTCCGGTTCTTCACTCAGCGAGACACGGATCGTGTCGCCCAGCCCGTCAGCCAACAATGCGCCGATGCCCAAAGCCGATTTGATACGTCCGTCTTCTCCGTCGCCGGCTTCCGTAACACCTAAGTGGAGAGGGAATGACATGCCTTCCTGTTCCATCACTGATACCAACAGGCGTACGGTCTTTACCATTACCACCGTGTTGGATGCTTTGATTGAGATGACGACATCCGTAAACTTCTCGTCTACGCAGATGCGCAGGAATTCCATGCACGACTCTACCATACCTTCCGGCGTGTCACCGTAGCGTGACATGATGCGATCGGACAGTGAGCCGTGGTTCACCCCGATACGGACGGCTGTATGATTCTCTTTACAGATATTCAGGAAGGGGACGAAGCGGTCACGTATCTTTTGCAGTTCGGCGGCATATTCCTCGTCGGTATATTCCAGTTGTTTGAAAGTGCGTCCGGGATCTACGTAGTTGCCGGGATTGATGCGCACTTTCTCGGCATATTGTGCCGCTACATCGGCTACTTTCGGGTTGAAGTGTACATCGGCCACAAGCGGAACCATATAGCCGGTACTGCGCAGGCCGATATTGATGTTCATCAGGTTTTCGGCCTCTTTCACCCCCTGTGTAGTGAGACGGACATATTCTCCGCCGGCATCTACAATGCGCTTTGCCTGGGCCACACAAGCCTCGGTGTCTTGTGTGGGGGTATTTGTCATCGACTGGATACGGATAGGATTGGGGCCGCCCAACGGAACGGCCCCAATATTCACTTCCGAAGTTTCCCGTCGGGAGTAGTTGAATAAATCCATCTTTTTAGTTTGTTTTAAACTCGTACTTAATTTCTTTCAGTTCTTCGTTAGCCTTTACGATTTTCTTTTTCAGTCCTTCTTTATAGGCAATGAATTTTGTTTCGAGTTCTTTATCTTCCAATGAAAGCATTTGTACGGCAAGGATGGCGGCGTTCAGTGCGCCATTGATACCCACAGTCGCTACAGGAATCCCCGGAGGCATCTGTACGATCGCCAGAAGGGCGTCCATTCCGTCAAGAGACGATTTGATGGGTACACCGATGACCGGAAGCGGGGTCGATGCGGCAATCACGCCCGGCAGATGGGCAGCCATACCGGCAGCAGCAATAATTACTTTAATGCCGCGTGAGCGGGCATTCTTGGCAAACTCTTCCACAGCTTCGGGAGTGCGGTGAGCCGAGAGGGCGTTCATTTCGAACGGTACATGGAGATCGTTGAGCAACTGTGCGGCCTTTTCCATGACAGGAAGGTCGGAAGTGCTACCCATGATAATGCTTACGATTGGAGTCATATTTATTCTACTTTTGAGATTGATTGATAACGAGATGGAATGAATCAACTTCACCACAGATTACACAGATTCTCATAGATTAATGATTTACTTTATCGATAATATGATTAAAAGTTCTGTGAGAATCTGTGTAATCTGTGGTGAGACCATTCAAGACTAAACAAGTGGTAATGAATGAATCGGGAAAGCCTTTATGCATTTACCACTGCTTTGTATCCTTCGGCATCCAGCAAGTTGTCAAGGTCTGCTGCATTGGCAGGTTTCATTTTGATGAGCCAGCCTTCGCCATACGGATCTTTATTCACTAATTCCGGATTCTCTTCCAGTGCCGGGTTTTGTTCTACCACTTCACCGGCTACGGGCAGGAAGAGGTCAGAGATTGTTTTAACTACTTCGATCGTACCGAACACTTCTCCCGCTTCCAGTGTTTCGCCTTCAGTAGGAATATCGACAAATACGATGTCGCCCAGTTGCTCCTGAGCGTAGTCGGTGATACCTACATAAGCTACATCGCCTTCGAGGCGGATCCATTCGTGTTCGTTAGTGTACTTTACATTCTGTGGGAAGTTCATAATGATTAGTTTTTAGGATTGATACTATGTTTAAAATAAAAATATACGGAACAAAACATTGCTGAGCGGATGGAGCACCAGCAGTGAGCAGACGAAACCGACGGTAAAGCCGGCAAGTACTTCGCCGAGGGTGTGATGTTGCAGGATGATGCGTGCCGAACCCAATATCCCCGCCACGAGGATGAAGAGGCATAGCCACCACACCGGATTATAACTGAACAGCGCGCTGAACGAAACCAGTCCGCCCACGATGCCGCCCATACCTGCCATGTGTTCGCTCAGTTTCCACTTCAGATTGACAATGATGCAGATGACCAGCACCACCAGTGAAGCCAGTATAATGCCCGTCATGTACCAGGGAATGTTCAGCTTGTGCATCATCATCAGGCAGAATACGTACGAGATGATGGTAAGCAGGATCGGTACATAGCGTTTCTTACGGTCGCTCAGGTCCTGGCGGGCAAAGCCATTCACTTTGCGGAACAGGAAGATGGTCATGGTAGGCATCAGGATGGTGAAGCAGTAGACAATTCCCAATACGATGAGTTTGTACTGCAACGGCATGATGCGTAGGTAAGAGAACAGGAACAATACCAGAAAAGCCAGGAAGGGGATAGAGAATGGAGTCAGTATTCCCGAAATGATTCTGGCCGTACGGATCAGTGTCCTGTCAGCTATGATATGTTGCTCTATCTTCTCTTCTTCAGCCATTTTGTTTGTTTCTTTTATTATGCTTTTTTATTTTCTCAGTCTTGCCACCGGAATGTTGAGTTGCTGGCGGTACTTGGCCACCGTGCGGCGTGCGATGGGATATCCTTTCTCTTTCAGTATTTCGGCCAGTTCGTCATCGGTCAGCGGTTTCTTTTTGTCCTCGCTGTCGATGCATTCTTTCAGTATCTTCCGTATCTCGCGTACCGACATCTCTTCACCGTCTTCGGTGGTGTATCCGTCGCTGAAGAAGAACTTCAGGGGATAAATGCCGTAATTCGTTTGCACGTATTTGCTGTTGCTGACGCGTGAGATGGTCGAGATGTCCAGCCTGGTGCGTTCCGCCACGTCCTTCAGGATCATCGGGCGGAGCAATGACTCGTCGCCTTCGAGGAAGAAGGGGCGTTGCAGGTCGATGATGGCCTGCATGGTGGTCATCAATGTATTCTGGCGTTGCTTCACGGCGTCGATGAAGCCTTGTGCGGCGTCCATCTTCTGCTTGAGGAACATCATGGCCTCTTTCGATTCTTTCGATTGGTTGGCCTTGTTCTTCGTATGTTCCTCGACCATCTCCGTGAAGTCGCGGCTCATGCGCAGCTCCGGCAGATTGCGGTTGTTGAGGCTGATGTTGATGGTTCCGTCATCGTAGGTGTCTACTATGAAATCGGGGACGATCTGTTGCAGGTTCCGTCCGATGGCTTCACCCAGCGATGCGCCCGGACGGGGGTTGAGCTTGGTGATCTCTTCAAGTGCCTTATAGAAGTGTTCTTCGTCCAGTCCCAGCTTTTTGATGATCTTTTCCCAATGCTTGCGGGTGAACTCTTCGTAACATTCACTGATGATTTCTTCTTCCGTCTCCAGCAGAGGGTCTGTGCAGTGGGACTGTTTTTTGCGGCGGATCTGTATCAGCAGGCATTCCTGCAGGCTGCGTGCGCCCAGTCCGGGAGGGTCGAAATCTTGTACGATTCTCAGGGCTTCCTCCAGTTCCTCTTCCGTAGCGTTGATACCGGCGTAGATGGCCAGTTCGTCACCGATGCTTTCGAGGGATTTACGGAGCAGGCCGTCGTCGTCCAGCGAACCGATCAGGTATTCCGCCAGTTCGCGCTGATGTTCGGTCAGGTTGCGTTCGCCGAGCTGTTCTCTCAGGATTTCGTAGAATGACGTTGCGTCCGAAAACGGAATCTCTTCTGCCTGCTCGCCTTTGGAGCGGTTGTTTTCCTGAAGTTTATAGTCGGGGATGTCGTCTTCGGTCAGATAGTCGCTCAGCGAGTCATAGTCCGTATCGCCTTCCGTCTCTCCTTCGGAGGTTTCGGCAGGGGTGGTCTCGTCGGAGGTGCTTTCTTCTTTGCCTTCTTCAAGGGCGGGATTCTCCAGCAGTTCGGCATGTACACGGTCTTCCAGTTCCACAGCCGGTAGCTCCAGTAGTTTCACTACCAGAATCTGCTGCGGTGAGAGCGTTTGTATCTGCTGCTGCGCCTGCGATTGTATCTGACGGGAACCTTGTGCCATACGTTTAATGCTTTACAGTTTTTGTTTCTCGCTACAAAAGTAATGAATTGTTCGATATAGCGAAATGATTTATCCGATAAAAGGAGTTAAAGGAAAAACCGGAGGGAGCGGGGAAGACATGGAGGGGGTGTTCCGGAAAGATATTCCCGGCCTCTTCCACGGCGGGACGGTTATTGCTCTGCTGTGAATCTTATTTGCTTTATCTCCTTTGTCAATTCATCCTTTGTTCCTATCTTTGCCATCATAACTTTAATATATACCATTATGTTCAGCAAAGAGACATATACGCAGCGCAGAGCCCTGCTGAAAAAAACATTAGGCTCCGGAGTACTGTTGTTTCTGGGAAACGACGAGTGTGGATTGAACTACGAGGACAATACGTTCCGCTATCGTCAGGATTCTACCTTTCTCTACTACTTCGGCCTTTCGTTTGCCGGGCTTTCGGCTATAATCGACATTGATGAAGATAAGGAAATTATATTCGGTGATGAACTGACCATCGATCATATCGTATGGATGGGGACTCAGCCCACACTGAAGGAAAAGAGTGAGCGGGTGGGAGTGTACATCACCATGCCTTCGGCCGACATTGTGAGCTATCTGCACAAGGCGGTACAGAAGGGACAGGCCATCCATTACCTGCCGCCCTACCGTGCAGAGCATAAACTGAAGTTGATGGACTGGCTGGGAGTGCCTCCCGCGCGTCAGGAGGGTTCGGTGCCGTTTATCCGTGCGGTGATCGCGCAGCGTAACTACAAGTCGGCCGAGGAGATTGTCGAAATCGAGAAGGCCTGCGACATTACGGCGGATATGCACATTACGGCCATGAAGATCCTGCGTCCCGGGATGCGCGAGTGGGAGGTATCGGCAGCCATGGAAGCCGTGGCGCATGCCGCAGGGGGTGACCTTTCGTTTGCTACCATCGCTACGGTGAACGGACAGACGCTCCACAACCATTATCATGGCAATATCGTCAAGCCGGGCGATCTGTTCCTGATCGATGCCGGCGCAGAAACGGAGATGGGTTATGCAGGCGATATGTCGTCTACCGTTCCTGCCGATAAAAAGTTTACCCGGCGTCAGCGCGAGGTTTACGAGATACAGAACGCCATGCACCTGGAGTCGGTGAAAGCGCTTCGTCCGGGTATTCCTTATATGGATGTATACGACTTGTCGGCACGTGTGATGGTCGAAGGTTTGAAAGGACTCGGGCTGATGAAGGGAAATGCCGAAGACGCCGTGCGCGAGGGTGCACATGCTTTGTTCTATCCTCACGGGCTGGGACACATGATGGGGCTCGACGTGCATGACATGGAGAATCTGGGTGAACTCTGGGTGGGCTATAACGGACAGCCCAAGAGCACGCAGTTCGGCCGTAAGTCGCAGCGTCTGGCCATTCCGTTGGAGCCGGGTTTTGTACATACCGTGGAGCCGGGCATCTACTTTATTCCCGAACTGATAGATCTCTGGAAGGGCCAGAAGAAGTTCACCGACTTTATCAATTACGATAAAGTGGAGACTTACAAAGACTTCGGAGGCATCCGCAATGAGGAGGATTATCTGATAACCGAGACAGGCGCCCGCCGCTTAGGAAAGAAGATTCCGCTGACACCGGACGAGGTGGAAGCGTTAAGATAGTTTTTTTTTTTCATTAGTTGAAGTATTACTAAGATGTGAATCCAGGTAATACATATTAAGTTTTTATTATGTCCGGATAGCGATCCGTTCGATTTATTTTAAATTTTGTTAATATGGGATTGCCTGGATGTGAATCCGGGCAATCTTTTTTTTTATCGATTTTTTTAAATAAAATCAGGAAAGGATTGTTTTTCTGATTTTAATAAGATACTTTTGTTGAAAATCTGAATCGTTTACTGTCTTAGGCGGAATTTAGTCATTGAAACGGATATTTGCCGTTTACGAAATAAGAATGTTACTGATTCTGATAAGACATTATACGGAGATAACTTAACTTTTTTTTTTTCATAGCATTATGATGTCACTTAGATGTGAATCGGGGTGGCAGATCTCTTTTATAATAAGATAATATTAATGAATTTTTCTAATTGACAAAGATTGTTTGGATGTGAATCCGGGCAATCTTTTTTTTGTTGTTTTTTGAAAAAAAAGAGAAGAAAGAGTTGTTTTTAAAATTTTAAGGGCATACCTTTGGGAGAATTAAATAATTTTCTAATACTAACCTTTACTAATCCTATAAAAACATGAGTGGATTGTATTATAACTTGGCGTTGCGAAACAGTGATGTAGGAAATAAAGAATCTGAAAAACTGTATTATTGTGTTTTAAAAAACAGAGGAATGGTGGACCAGGAAACATTTGTCAATTATCTGAGCCAGATTTCCGGGGTTCAAGAGGCCTTGTGCTTAGCAATGATTTCAAAATTAGGCGCAGCCGTTATCAATTATCTGCAAGACGGGCGAAGTGTGGATATTCCGCATTTGGGTACTTTTAACCTAACGGCGAGCAGTACCGGCGTAAAAACGCTTGATGAGGCGAAAGCATCACAGATAAAGGCCATCAACTTGCGCTTTTCTACTAAAGAAGAGACTGACTTAGTGTTGAGCCGTTGTGCATTAACCCGAAGTGTCTCATTGACAAACTTAAACGATGTAATTAAAGAAAAGGATCCGGGAGGTGATATCGTAGATGATCCCACTGCATAAATAGTATAAAATATTTATTTATAACTTTAGATAAGCCGCTGGAAACAGCGGCTTTTTTATTACAAATAGGATTTCTCGGTAATCTGACTGGGAAATATCAATATGCCGTTCTCAGGGCTACAGAAAAGTGTCATCGAGATGACAAAAAATCATCGTCTCGATCTCGATTTTTAAAGATTGAAATAACAATTTCTTGCTTCTGGTAAAATAAGTATATATTATCCTCTCCTATAAATAGGTATTAAAAGGATACAGGTGTAAACAGGCTCTTCTTCTTTCTCATACTTTATTTTTAAATACTTCTTTCGATTACTTTTGTTTTTACCCATCGATATATTACTTTTGTCCGTTACAGACAGAAAAACGATAAAACCATTCACAAATATTCAATTCATAAACTATGCGTAAATTAAAAAATGTCCTCCGGGCATCTTCATGCTGTGCTTTTTCAATCTTAATGTGTCTCCCGGCCGCCGGGCAGAATGCATGGAGCGAAGCTGACTGCGTGACCCTGCTGGACAGTACCTCGGTAACCGTGCAGCCAAACGGCTCCGGAAGTTTTGCCGTGTACAAATCGTTTAAAGTACAGACTCCCAAAGGGGCAGTGAATAACCATGTGATCAAGTATGATTATGATCCGCTGACGGCCTTTGCCCGTTTCAAGCAAGTCACCGTGCAGCGTGCCAACGGCGAAACCATGCAGGTGGACGTGACCAAGACCTGCGATTATGCCGCTCCGGCAAGGGCTATTTATTGGGGAGCCCGTCAGATCATGCTCGAACTCGGACGCCTGGAGCCGGGAGATGTCGTTTCCTACGAAATCAGTAAGAAAGGCTTTACTTATGCTCTGCTGGCAGGAGCTGAAGATGATGACGCGCGTTTCATTCCGCCCATGCGCGGGCAGTTCTACGACATTGTTCCTTTTTGGGTGAATGAACCCACCCGCCGCAAGGTATACATTGTCAGTATGCCGATGGAAAAAGAGCTTCAGTTCCAGTTCTATAACGGTGCCTGTACCTCGTCAATGCGTTATGAGGACGGGCGAAAGGTATATACGTTTGCCGTGGACGAAGTGCTTCCTTTCCGGAAAGAGCCCAATATGGTGGATCTTTTTGACGAAGCCCCGAAGCTGATGATGTCGTCTACCCCGAAATGGGAGGATAAGTCGCTTTGGTTTCACGACTTGAACGAGGCATACGGCAGTTTTGCCGCACTGCCCGAGGCTCAGAAGAAAGTGGACGAACTGATAAAGGGAAAAAAGACCGAAATGGAGAAAATCGCCGTATTGACCCATTGGGTAGCCGATAATATCCGTTATGCGGGCATCACCATGGGCGAAGGCGAGGGCTTTACGCTCCATAATACGAAGATGAACTACACCGACCGCTGCGGAGTATGCAAGGACATTGCCGGCACACTGATCTCTTTCCTGCGTATGGCGGGATTTGAGGCCTATCCGGCCATGACGATGGCGGGAAGCCGCATCGAAAGCATCCCTGCCGATCACTTTAACCACTGTGTGGCAGTGGTGAAGCTGGCGAATGGGACGTATATGCCCCTCGATCCTACCTGGGTTCCTTTCTGCCGCGAGTTGTGGAGCAGTGCCGAGCAGCAGCAGAACTATCTGCCCGGCATTCCGGGAGGTTCCGACTTGTGCCTGACTCCGGTTTCGGCTCCCGAGAATCATTATGTCCGCATCACTGCCGATAACAAAATCGATGCAAAGGGCACGCTGAAAGGTTCGTTTACCATCACCGCCGAAGGTCAGTCGGACAGCAGCATCCGCCGCATCTTTACGCAGGGCTGGCAGACCGAATGGCAAAGCACGATGGAAAGCCAGTTGCTCAACGTATCTCCCAAAGCCCGTATGCTCGGAGTGGACTACGGAAAGGCGCCGAAGGATTATCAGGCAGGCCCCATTCGCATCACGTTCCGTTACGAGATACCGGACTATGCGCTGGTCAGTGACCGGGAATTATTGTTGAAACCGATGGTGATGAACAACCTCTATACGAGCGTTCTCTCGTTCCTGCGCATCGATACCGGCTTGGAAACCCGCCAATACGGCTTCCGTGATGCTTGCTCTCGTCTGGTCGAATTGGACGAAACGATTGCCCTGCCGCGGGGATATCGCCTGGCGGGAGAGCCGCGCAGCGAACAAAAGGCCGCTCCGGCAGCCGACTTCGAAGGTTCGTTGCAGCAGGTTGGCAACAAACTGGTGCTGAAACAGAAACTCGCCTTGAAGAAGCGCATTTATCGGGCAGCCGACTGGGAAGGATTCCGTGCTGCGGTGAATGCCTACAAAAGCTTTGCGGATTATTTGATTGTTAAACTCTAAAAAGATGATCGTCACACATGACTAAAATATATACCCTTCTGCTCCTCTGCCTGTTTGCGCTGACTCTTCCGGTCACCGCCCGGGAAGCGGAATTTAAGAAAATCAAAGAAAGCTGGACCCTGCAGGCTGATGGTACGCAGGTTTATCGTCAGTCGAAAGTCCTGACGCTGTACACTCACACGGCCATGAACCGCACGTATGGGGAGTCGTTCATTACGTACGATCCCCGTTATCAGACTTTGCAGATTCACGAGTCGTATACCCGCCAGAAAGACGGAAATATCGTCAAGACCCCCGCCAATGCTCTGGTCGAAGTGCTCCCCTCGGCAGCAGCCAATGCGCCGGAATTCAATGCTTTGCGCGAGATGGTAGTCGTACACACCGGGCTGGAACTTGGAGCTACCATCTATCTGGACTATTCCATTACAACCAAACCGGGGTATTTGCCGGGGATTCAGATCTGCCGGTTGTTGGAGCACTCTTCGCCGGTGAAGGAGTACGAGATCAGCATCACCGTTCCCCGGGGGCAACATCTGGAATATGCCCTTAACAACCACAAGGCGAAAGCTTCCGTAACCGAATCCGAAGGGATGAAGCAAGTCAGCTGGACCCTGAAGAATCTGCCCGCCCTCAGCCGTGAGCCGCAGGTGTCGGTGATCGGCGGTGATTTGCCTCTGCTGACTGCCACGACTGAGGAGAAACCCCTGTCGTTTCTGACGTCACAATGGCAACCGGAAGGAGATGCAGGGATTCGTGCGCTGGCCGGAAAACTGACTGCCGGAGCGAAGGACGATAAAGAAAAAGTAACCGCGATACGTGACTATGTGATTGATAATCTTTACTATTTGTCCCTCCCGTTGGCGGAAAGCGGTTATCGCATCCGTCCCGCCGCAGAGGTGATCCGTTCGGCATACGGCACGGAGGCCGAGAAGGCGAATCTGATGGCCGCATTGCTGAAAGCGGCCGGACTGAAAGCCGGGATAGGGGCGGTCTGCGCTCCGTCCGAGAATACGGCATCACTGGGAGTAGGCAGCATCCGCGAACTGTTTGTGTGGACCGACGCCGGAGGCAGCCAACAGGCTCTGTCACTGAAAGGCAAAACTCCCTCAGCCGTTTCCTGGCAGAAAGATTATGCCTATGTAGCTTCATTGACGCAGCCGTTTGAACTGAATCTTCCACCGGTTACCCTGAGAAAAGACTATGCATTGCAGCCCGACGCGGCAAATGCCAAAGATGGCTATCTGGTCTTCACCCTCCCCGTAAAGCGTGGCAGCCTGGCCGATTCCCAGTACGTCCGGTTCAATAGCAAGCGCACTTCAAACCTCTTGTTGCCCGGACTGGCGGATGAATCTTTCACCTATACCGTAGATACTCCTGCAGGTATGGAGCCTGTCACTCGGCCGATGGAGAAGAAGATGGACAATGCCGTAGGTACATTAACCATTTCCATCCGTCCCGAAGGAGCGAAAACGCGAGTAACCCGGAGCCTGAAGTTGAAGAAACAGATGATTCGCCCGGCGGATTATGCCGCTTTCCGTCAACTGATGACAGAGTACGGGGCGGTGGACGGGCTGACGCTGGTGTACAGAAAACCTCTTCCCTGATCCCTCTTTTCGACAGGAAGAGACAGTATATGTGTGCTATTATTCAGATTTAATAACTCAAAATATAACAATGAAGATGTAGCGGGAGCTGCCCACAAAGGACATAGGCCGGTATCCGGCGGAACGGTCTTCAAACGATAAGCGGTGATTCGTGGAATGAGGATGTGTCGAAACTCGCATTCACCACAGATTACACGAATGTATGCAGATGGATACTGTTATCTGTCAATAGATTAAGTTCGTCCTGTGAAGTTCTGTGTCACTCTGTGGTGAGTTATGGCATACCCCCGTTCTGCAGGTCACGCTCTGTAGAGCTCCTCTCCTGTGCCTCTCTGCCTATGCAGCTCTGTGGTGAAACAGGCTTCCGCGACATCTTTTAGGGAGGAACCCTTATGAGAAAACTATTATTGCTCTTATTTTCAGCACTTTTTGTGCTGTCAGCCCAGGCTGAAGATGTGCTGCGCCTGATGACCTACAACGTCCGTAACGCCAATGGCATGGACGGTATATGCAATTATCAGCGTGTAGCCAATGTGATCAACAACGCCCGTCCGGACATCGTTGCCATCCAGGAACTGGACAGCATGACTGCCCGGAGCAACCGGACCGATGTTCTCAAGGAACTGGCGGAACGCACTCAATTGCATCCCTGCTTTGCGCCTGCCATCGATTATGACGGAGGAAAGTATGGTATCGGTATACTTTCGAAAGAGACTCCGCTCCGTGTGCAAACCTTCGCCCTTCCGGGACGTGAAGAGGCACGCACGCTGCTTGTCGCCGAGTTCCCGGAGTATGTCTTTGCGTGTACGCACCTTTCTCTGACCGAAGAGGATCGGATGAAGTCTCTCGAAATCCTGAAGTCCGTTACAGCCAATACCCGGAAACCTTTCTTCCTTGCCGGTGACTTCAACTCGGATGCCGACTCCGGCTTTATCAAAGATTTGAAGAGTACATTCCAGATACTTTCCAACCCGAAGCAGCCCACTTATCCGGCTTCCGAACCGAAGGAGACGCTCGACTACCTGATTGCTCTGAAACAGGAAACGCCTACTTTTGTTGTCAACTCGGCCCGGGTGATCGATGAGCCTCTGGCGTCCGATCATCGTCCTTTGTTGGTAGAAGTACGGATGGCGGTACCCGAGAATCGGATTTGCCGTACCAAACCCTATCTTCAGAATCCCGTAGGAGGTGGAATCACGGTGATGTGGCAGACCAACGTGCCGGCCTATTGCTGGGTGGAGTACGGCACGGACCCTTCCAACCTGAAGCGCGCACGTACCCTTCTGGATGGTCAAGTTGTTTGTGGCAATACTCTTCACAAGATTCGCCTCGATAGTTTGCAGCCCGGACAGAAATATTATTATCGTACCTGTTCGCAGGAGATCCTGCTTTACCAGGCCTATAAAAAGGTGTTTGGCAATACAGCCCGTACAGAACTCAGGGAGTTCACGTTGCCCGCAGCCGGTGATGACAGTTTTACGGCCGTGGTGTTCAACGACCTGCATAAACAATCGAAGACGTTTCAGGCATTGTGCGAACAGATAAAGGGGATTGACTATGATTTTGTAGTGTTCAACGGCGATTGTGTAGACGACCCCGCCAATCACGATCAGGCAACAGCCTTTATCAGCGAACTGACCGAAGGCGTGGAGGGTGACCGCGTACCTGTCTTCTTTATGCGCGGCAATCACGAGATCCGGAATGCCTATTCGGTAGGCCTGCACAGCCTGTTCGATTATGTAGGCGATAAGACTTACGGCTCCTTCAACTGGGGAGATACCCGTATCGTAATGCTCGATTGCGGTGAAGATAAGCCGGATGATCATTGGGTATACTACGGACTCAACGACTTTACGAAGCTGCGTAATGACCAGGTAGGATTTTTGAAGCGTGAGCTCGCTTCCAAAGAATTTAAGAAAGCCGCTAAGCGGATTCTGATTCATCACATTCCGCTTTACGGAAACGACTACGAGAATCTGTGTTCCGGGCTTTGGGGTAAACTTCTGGAGAAAGCACCTTTCAATATCAGCCTTAACGCGCACACACATGAATATGCCTATCATCCCAAAGGCAGCCTTGGCAATAACTTCCCGGTGATTATCGGTGGCGGTTATAGCATGAAAAGTGCAACGGTAATGGTGATTGAGAAGAAGAAAGACATACTTAAGGTGAAAGTACTCAATACCAAAGGAGAAGTGTTGTTGGAGCTTACCGTCTGATAACGTCTCCCCCCGAAAAAAATAGCGGGAGAGGATGTGTTTAAATCCTGATTTAGAAAGGGAGAGCTTCTCATTTGAAATTTGCCTGCCCTTATGAACAATGAAAAGAGCCATGTCAAACTCTATTTTTGAGTAATGATATGGCTCTTTTATGTTTATGGATTACAGTCTGTAACTTTTTAGAGTGCTCACTTTAGTTGCGGCACATTCACTTCTTTTATTTAATTATGCATGTAATTCGAGCACAAACCTGCTCCCCTTGGTATAACTGGTATCCAGTGTCAGGCTGCCGTTCATTTTGGTTGCTATCAGGGCGCAGATGGGTAGTCCTAAACCGTCTCCTTCTGTCAGGTCTTTGATTTCAGTGAAGGGCTTGAACAGGTTCTCTTGTTTCTCAACGGGAATACCCGTACCGGTATCCGATATAATGAATTGGTGCGTATGTGCGCCTCTCTTTTTGAAATCAAGGAATATCTTTCCGCTTTCGGTATATTCCGCAGCGTTCTTCAGCAAGTGAATCAAGATCCGTTCCAGTTGTTCAGGATTGGTCTTGATCTGGAGTTTGGCAGCATTGACTACGGTCGAAACTTCGGGTTGTACAAACTCTTTCACCTTATCCATGGTAGCTTCACAGAAAGTATTTACGTTGATCTCCTTCATTTCATAAGGTTCGGTCAGAGAGTTTTCCAATGTGGAAAGTTCCTGTATATCATTGCTGAACTTCTTCAGGGCTGCTACTTGTCCTTGCATCTGCTGTGCCTGTTGAGGTGCTTTGTCCGACAGCTCGGCGGCAGAAGAGGCGAGTGTATCCAGCGTAGGTTCCATCTGTGCTGAAATATTCTGGATAAACTGTGTCTTCAGTTCATTGTGTTCATTGGCTATCTGTACGCTCTTTTTCAGTTTCCGGTTACCGGCAATGAAACGAAGCAATACGATGGCCACAAATATCAGACCGGCAATCAGGATTACTACCAGTGTACACAGCCCGACGATCATATACTGTTTGCCCGAAAGTGTGTCTTCTTTCTCCTGAATGATCTGCTGGCTTTCGTCATACTTGCGTTTCAGTACGTTCAGTTCGTCTTGTGCCGTCATTGCTTTTACCGAATCGGTCCAGACGATGAAGTTCTCGTAAGTGCGGGCCACCAGTGAGGCATTGTTAGATTTACGTCCGATGGCAATCAGTTTTTTATAGCATTCGTTGACCTTATCGTAATTCTTTTGGGCTTTATATTGGTTGATTAATTTCTGAAAGCACGCGTCTCCCTGAGTGTTTTGCCCGAATGTGTAGTAATAACTTGCCTGTGTGTATAGTAGGTTCTCGCTTAATGAATCGTTCTTGGCCAGGCCTGCGGTTTCTGCCAGCTTATCCAATTGAATTTTAGCCTGCGCCGCATTCTTAAGTCCGATGTACATCTGCAGTCTCTCTTTGGTGATTTGGAAACGTAGCGGGTAAAATTGTTTCTGCTGTTTTTGTTCACCGGCCCAGACTAGCTGATCCATTCCTCTACAGAGGTCGAATGCCTCTTTGTAATAATTTTCACGATGGTACAGAGCTGCTCCCTGAATTCCGCATTCCACGGCTTTCGGATAATTTTCCTGCGTTGCGAAAGCGCCATAGGCTTGGATGAAAAGATAACGCGCCTTAGTGTATTCTTTTTGTTCCAGACTACTCTGCGCTTGTTTCATCAGTTCATTTGCTCTGTTTTGTGTGCCTTGTGCATCGACGATTGTGCTAAAACAAACGAGGATGGTCAGGATTAAAGTCGATATTTTCATGCGATTTGGTTTTAAACAGTGACAAAGTTAAAAAATCTTTGTAGAAACCTCTCATTTCCCCCTCTTATTTTTCATTTCTTCTTTGATTCTTCTTCAAAGAGGAATGGCGGGCATTACCGGTTAGTTGAAAGGTGGATAAAATTTGATAATTTAGGCATAGATTCTACAAATAAGGCTCTCTTCGGAGCCGGTATTTGTAAAGTCTATGTCTGATAATGATTTGGAATATGGCTCTATCTAATATTTAAAACTACTTCCTCCCAGGAATTCTCTCAGCAGTGAGGTCGGAGGAATCTCCTTATCCTGTACAGGAGTGAAATATTTGATAAACTTCAGCAACCGGTATGCTTCAGCGTATTCCGGACAGTTACGTGGCACGCTGGTAAGAATGGGCTCGGCATGACAGCGGAGCACGGCAAATTCAAATAAAAGGGCGGAGTTGAACATCACATCGGCATTCTCCTGATAAGGGAAAATCCATTTATCTTCTCCGGCGCGTACGCTGGGCCAGCGTGAGATAGTCTCTTGGGCAGAATAGCCGCGATAGTTGAAGTCCCGGATAATACGGCGCAAAAGTCGGTTGTCCGTCGTTGGGATCCAGTTATGATCGTCCAGCGAGATGGTTGTCAAGGCAGAGACGTATATTTTGAACTTATTTGCTGCCGGGATTTGCGGAGTCAGTTCCGGATTAAGGGCGTGTATTCCCTCAAGAATCAATACCGTATGTTCGTCGATCCGCAATTTATCACCTTTATATTCTTTTTTTCCCAACATAAAGTTATAGCGAGGCAGTTCTACTTCCTCGCCACGCAACAAAGCCTGCAGTTGTGTATTGAATAACTCCAGGTCGAGGGCATAAAGGGATTCATAGTCATAATTGCCGTTTTCATCCAATGGAGTGTCTTCACGGTCTACAAAATAATTGTCCAGTGAGATGGGATATGGTTTCAGGCCGTTGGTCATTAACTGGATGGAGAGTCGCTTACTAAAAGTCGTTTTCCCGGATGATGACGGTCCGGAAATCAACACCAGTTTTACACGAGTCCCGTTTTCTCCGCGGTGGAAAATGCTATCGGCTATTTGTGCTATTTTCTTCTCTTGCAGAGCTTCTGCCACATTGATCAGGTCCGTGGCATGTCCCTCTTCACAAGCAATATTGAAATCTCCCACATTGTTCAATCCCATGATGTAGTTCCATCGCAGGTGCTCTTTGAAAACATCGAGCATTTTCTCCTGTTTTACCACATCTTCCAGTACAGATGGGTTTTCTTTGTTAGGAATACGCAGCAACAGTCCGTCGTAGTATTTAACGAGGTCGAATAAATGGATAAATCCTGTACTTGGGAGCAGATTACCGTAATAATAGTCGGCAGTACCTCCCAAAGTATAATAATAGGTATAGATAGAACCGGAAGATTCGAGTAATTTTACCTTGTCATTCATGCCCCGTTCACTGAATACACGTACGGCTTCAGTTGTATGACACTCAATGCGGTGATAGGTAATGTCTTCCGCTATAATTTCCTGCATACGTTTCTTTATTTGTGACACGTCTTCAAGTGTGACGGGGCGCCCGATCCGCAAATTGCAGAAGTATCCTTTGGATACCGGATGCTCCACAAAAAGTTTGCCATTCGGAAAGAGTTCGCTGACAGCTTTGTAGAGCACAAAGCAGAGAGAACGCACATACGTACGCATTCCCGAAGAATCTCTTACATCTAGAAACTCTACATCTTTATTGTTATATACACGAAAATTGAGTCCTTCAGAGCGATTATTTACTTTAGCACTGACTACCTGATAAGGAAAATTAAGATTAAAGCCGTAATAAATATCCAAAAGTGAGCTCCCAATAGGGAATTCTTTAGAAATATTATTATTTTTGCAATATATTTGTAACATCTGTTTCATTTCACGTCATTTTGGGGTGAATAGTACGGATAAATATATCACATAATTGCTAAGAAGACAAACAACCACTAAAATAATTATAGATGGAATATTCTTTTTATGATTTTTTAAAGCTCATTGGCTCGTTAGGACTTTTTCTTTATGGAATGAAGATCATGAGCGAGGGCTTACAGAAAGTCGCAGGTGACAGATTGCGAGGAATTCTGACAGCAATGACTACAAACCGGGTAACGGGAGTTTTAACAGGTGTGTTGATCACCGCCCTTATCCAATCTTCTTCGGCAACGACGGTGATGGTGGTCAGTTTTGTAAATGCCGGTCTGCTGACATTGGCCGAATCCATTAGTGTGATAATGGGTGCTAATATCGGTACGACAGTCACCGCATGGATCATTTCTATTTTTGGGTTTAAAGTCGACATGGCTGCTTTTGCCCTTCCTCTTTTAGCCATTGCCCTTCCTCTTATTTTTTCGGGTAAAAGTAACCGTAAGTCTATCGGTGAATTTATCTTTGGTTTTTCTTTCCTCTTTATGGGGCTTTCGTACCTCAAAGCAAATGCCCCCGACCTGAATGCCAATCCGGAAATGCTGGCTTTTGTACAGAACTATACAGATATGGGATTTTTCTCGGTTCTGCTCTTTTTATTTATCGGTACTATTCTCACTATGATCGTACAGGCTTCCGCCGCGACGATGGCTATTACTTTAATTATGTGTGCCAACGGATGGATCAGCCTGGAACTGGGTGCCGCATTGGTCTTGGGTGAGAATATCGGAACTACTATTACAGCCAACCTGGCTGCCCTGACTGCTAATTCACAAGCAAAACGTGCTGCTTTGGCTCACTTTGTTTTCAATGTTTTTGGTGTGATCTGGGTGCTGATTATTTTCCATCCTTTTATGGTATTCGTCAATTGGGTGGTCGATACCTTCTTCCATCCGGGAAGTGCAGAGGTGGCTATTTCTTATAAGTTGTCCGCTTTCCACTCCATTTTTAATATATGTAACGTCTGTCTGCTGATTTGGGGAGTGAAACTGATTGAGCGTACCGTGTGTGCCATTATTCGTCCCAAGGAAGAAGATGAAGAGCCACGCTTGCGCTTTATTACCGGAGGTATGCTTTCTACGGCCGAATTATCCATACTTCAGGCCCGTAAGGAGATTCATCTGTTTTCCGAGCGTATTCATCGTATGTTTGGTATGGTACAAGATCTGTTGCATACTGAAAAGGATGATGACTTCAATAAACTTTTCAGCCGGATTGAGAAATACGAGAATATCAGTGATAATATGGAATTGGAGATTGCCAATTACTTGAATCAGGTATCTGAAGGGCGTTTGAGCTCGGAAAGTAAGCTTCAGATACGTGCCATGCTTCGTGAGGTAACCGAGATTGAAAGTATTGGTGACAGTTGCTATAACCTGGCACGTACCATCAGCCGGAAGCGTCAGACCAATCAGGATTTCACAGAGAAGCAATATGAGCACATTCATTTCATGATGAAACTGACCAATGATGCTTTGTCGCAAATGATTGTCGTGGTCGAGAAACCCGAACATCAGAGTATCGATGTTAATAAGTCATTCAATATTGAGAATGAAATTAATAACTATCGTAACCAACTGAAGAATCAGAATATCCTGGATGTGAATAATAAAGAATATGATTATCAGATGGGAGTTTATTACATGGATATTATCGCCGAATGTGAAAAACTCGGTGACTATGTAGTAAATGTAGTAGAAGCGAGCAGTGACGTAAAAGAAAAGAAAGCGTCTTGAGAAAAGTGATGAACGATGAACGATAAAGCGTGTAATTGAGAATGCTCATCGCTTATCGTTCATCGTTAATGAATCGTTTAGCCATTATACGGTTCGAAATCTTCTTTTCCAACTCCACACAGAGGGCATACCCAATCATCAGGAATATCTTCAAACTGTGTTCCGGGTTCGATTCCGCCTTCCGGATCACCTATCTCCGGATCGTAAATGAAATCACAAACGGTGCAAATGTACTTCATGTCGTCTCTTTTTTTTAAGTTTATGCAAATATAACAAAAGTATCGGACGTATTGTTCATTTATTTTTTCTTTTTTCATTAATAAAGCACTACCTTTGTCTGTAGCAACAAAACATTAATCAAGGAATTATAAACTATGATGTGGCAGATTGTATTATCACTGGTATGTGTGGCTTTTTTAGGAGCTATTCTGTGGGAAAAGAGACAAGGTAAGTTAATGCAATCTGCATCGGACCGGAAACTGGAGAATGTAAATTGTCTGTTTGATGCGATTCTGACGCATATTCATGCGTATGTTTTGGTAATCGATTCTGATTTCAAAGTCCTGAAAACTAATTATTATGATTTGACTCATCTCAGTCCGGACGGTAAAGAGAAGCGTGTAGGTGATCTGTTGCAATGCCGGAATGCCTTGTCTGCCAAAGGGGGATGCGGAACCCATGCTTTTTGCCAGGAATGTCCGGTGAGGGGAGCAATAGGAAACGCTTTCCGCCAGAAGAAAGAATTTACTGATTTGCAATCATCACTGAATATTGCCATAGACGAGCATGAATTTGTAAAGTGCGACGTAATGATCTCGGGAGTATTTATGACTCTGGATAGTGAAGAGCGCATGGTGCTGACGGTGCATGACATTACTTCGATTAAACAAACGGAAGAGGCGTTGGCTGAAGCGAAGGAAAAAGCGGAAAATGCAGATCGTTCCAAGTCCGCTTTTCTAGCCAATATGAGTCATGAAATCCGTACGCCGCTGAATGCCATCGTCGGCTTTTCCGAACTGCTGGCAGCGGCCAATACAGAAGAAGAAAAGCAAAAATACCTGGAGATACTCCATACGAACAGCGAATTGCTATTACAGCTGGTTAATGATATTCTTGATTTGTCGAAGATTGAGGCCGGTACATTGGAGTTTGTTTATTCTGATGTCGATATCAACTTGTTACTGAATGATTTGGAACAATTGTTCCGTATGAAGATAGGCTCTAACTCGCCTGTACAGATTATAACAGAGCCCGGGCTGCCTCCGTGTATGGTTCATACGGATCGTAACCGAATTGCTCAGGTTGTGTCCAATTTTGTATCTAATGCAATCAAATTTACCACAGAGGGCAGTATCCGTATCGGATATCAGTCTTCCGAGAATGGACTTCGGTTTTATGTTAGCGATACCGGTTCGGGTATTTCGGCGGATAAATTGGAGGGTGTTTTCGATCGTTTTGTGCGTTTGCAAAGTGATAAAAACGGTAACGGACTCGGACTCTCTATCTGTAAGACGATTGTAAATAAGCTGGGTGGGGAAATCGGAGCCGAATCTGAGGTAGGCAAAGGAAGTACCTTTTGGTTTACATTGCCCGAACATTCCGATATTAAACCCAAAGTCATCATTGAGAAAGAGCAGGAAGAATTGCCTTCTGCAGTACGGGTTCCGGTTATCGATGCGGGAAGTGATAAAAAACTGAGCATACTGGTGGCCGAAGATATGGAAGACAATTATCGTCTTTGCGAAGCTATCCTCGCTTCACGTTACGAATTACATTGGGCTCACAATGGTGAAGAGGCCATTTCTCTTTTCCTGAAATTCCAACCGGACATTATCTTGATGGATATCCGTATGCCCGAGGTGAATGGCTACGAGGCTACGGAGGCTATCCGGCAGATGTCGGCTACAGTGCCTATCATTGCTCTTACTGCTTTTGCGTATGAAGAAGACCGCCAGAAAATCATGCATAGCGGCTTTACCGATTTCCTGACGAAGCCCATTTCGTCAAAAGTACTGTTGGGAAAACTGGAATCCTTAAAAAAGATTTAAGAAACATCTTATACCGGATTTATGTTGTACTTTTGCAACTTCTAATTTAATGTATGTATCTGCATGACTGCAAAGAACGACGATTATTTTCATTTGGGCCTGACTGATCAAGAAGTTCTCCAAAGCCGGGAGAAATATGGTGCCAACCTACTGACGCCTCCTAAGCGTCCTTCGCTCCTGAAGCTTTATTTGGAAAAATTTGAAGATCCTGTTGTACGTGTGCTGCTTATTGCAGCTGTATTCTCTCTTATCATTTCCGTTATCGAGAATGAGTATGCCGAAACGATCGGTATTATAGCTGCTATCCTGTTGGCAACCGGTATCGGTTTCTATTTCGAATACGATGCCAATAAGAAATTCGATTTACTGAATGCCGTTAATGAAGAGACTTTAGTAAAGGTGATTCGTAACGGGCGTATTCAGGAGATTCCGCGTAAAGATGTGGTAGTAGGTGACATTGTGGTATTGGAGACCGGTGAAGAGATTCCCGCAGATGGCGAACTGATAGAAGCTATTTCTTTGCAGGTGAACGAATCGAACCTGACCGGGGAACCGGTGATTAATAAAACAATAATCGAAGCCGATTTTGATGAAGAAGCTACGTATGCTTCCAATCTGGTGATGCGCGGTACAACTGTGGTCGATGGTCATGGATCGATGAAGGTACTTCGTGTGGGAGATGCTACGGAGATTGGGAAAGTGGCACGTCAGAGTACGGAACAAACTACGGAGCCTACACCATTGAATATCCAGCTGACCAAATTGGCCAACCTGATCGGTAAGATCGGTTTTACCGTAGCCGGACTTGCTTTCCTTATTTTCTTTATAAAAGACGTTGTACTGTATTTCGATTTTGGGGCTCTGAACGGTTGGCATGACTGGTTGCCGGTGTTGGAGCGTACATTGAAATATTTCATGATGGCGGTTACCCTGATTGTGGTTGCCGTTCCCGAGGGATTGCCTATGAGTGTGACCCTCAGCCTGGCACTGAATATGCGCCGTATGCTTGCCACTAACAATTTGGTGCGTAAGATGCACGCTTGCGAAACAATGGGGGCGATTACCGTGATTTGTACAGACAAGACCGGTACGTTGACACAAAATCTGATGCAGGTGCACGAGCCCAATTTCTATGGTTTGAAAGATGGTGGGAAACTGGCAGATGACGATATCAGCAGACTGATTGCGGAAGGGATTAGTGCTAACTCCACTGCTTTTCTTGAAGAAACGGGAGAGGGTGAGAAGCCGAAAGGAGTAGGTAATCCTACGGAAGTTGCCTTGTTGCTGTGGCTGAATAGCCAGAAACGTAACTATCTTGAACTCAGAGAAGGAGCACGGGTGCTCGACCAATTGACGTTCTCGACTGAACGTAAGTTTATGGCTACTTTGGTGAAGTCGCCGTTGATAGGCAAAAAGGTATTATATATAAAAGGTGCGCCCGAAATCGTGCTTGGCAAATGTAAGGAGGTGATTCTCGATGGCCGTCGTGTGGATAGTGTGGAATATCGTTCGACTGTCGAAGCACAATTACTGGGTTATCAGAATATGGCTATGCGTACACTTGGTTTTGCATTCCGTTTGGTGGAAGATAACGAACCGGATGACTGTGTGGCACTTGTTTCAGAAAATAACCTTAATTTCCTTGGAGTCGTTGCCATTTCCGATCCTATACGTCCCGATGTGCCTGCGGCAGTAGCTAAATGCCAGTCGGCAGGTATCGGTATCAAGATTGTGACCGGGGATACTCCGGGCACCGCAACTGAGATTGCGCGTCAGATCGGGCTGTGGAAACCGGAAGATACGGAACGCAATCGCATTACCGGAGTTGCTTTTGCCGAATTGAGTGATGAAGAAGCATTGGATAGAGTGATGGACTTGAAAATTATGTCGCGTGCCCGTCCTACCGACAAACAGCGTCTGGTACAATTGCTGCAGCAGAAAGGAGCCGTTGTGGCTGTGACCGGAGACGGAACGAACGATGCGCCGGCGCTCAATCATGCACAGGTAGGACTTTCGATGGGTACCGGAACTTCAGTTGCCAAAGAGGCCAGTGACATCACTTTGCTGGACGACTCTTTCAACAGTATCGGGACTGCTGTGATGTGGGGGCGGTCACTTTATAAGAATATCCAGCGTTTCATCGTATTTCAGCTGACCATTAACTTTGTGGCACTTCTCATCGTATTGCTCGGTTCTATTGTGGGAACAGAACTACCGTTGACTGTGACCCAAATGTTATGGGTAAATCTCATCATGGATACATTTGCCGCTTTAGCTTTGGCTTCTATTCCGCCAAGTGAGAGTGTTATGAACGATAAACCGCGTCGCAGTACTGATTTTATTATTAGTAAAGCGATGCAACATAATATATTCGGTGTCGGTACACTCTTTCTGGTAGTACTGATGGCGATGATATACTACTTTACAAATGCCGACGGTGGAATGACGGTACAGCGGTTGACCATTTTTTTCACCTTCTTTGTAATGCTTCAGTTTTGGAATCTGTTCAACGCTCGTGTGTTTGGCACTACCGATTCAGCATTCAAGGGTCTTACGAAGTCGTACGGAATGGAATTGATTGTACTGGCCATCCTGGGTGGGCAGTTTCTTATAGTGCAGTTCGGTGGAGCTGTATTCCGTACAGAACCGCTCGACTGGCAAACATGGCTTATCATCATCGGTTCTTCTTCTCTCGTCTTGTGGATTGGAGAATTGATTCGCTTGGTTAAACGTTTAACTCAGAAATGAAAATGAAAGCTATTTATCACAGTGGACGCAAAGAAAGTGTCTTTTATGAACAGGATATAAAAACTCCGTTTCCTTTGCGTGCTCTGTCGTGTATAAGCTTTCAAAAACAGAATAGAGATGAAAAGAAAAGGAATTAAAAACCTTATTTTTGATTTTGGTGGTGTATTGATTAATCTCGACCGTCAGCGTTGTATAGAAAACTTCCGGAAGTTGGGATTAGAGAAGGTGGACGAATTGTTAGGCATGTATTCTCAGCAGGGAATCTTTATGCAACATGAGAAAGGGTTGATCTCGTCAGCCCAGTTTCGTGATAGTATCCGCGGGCAGATAACTCAGGAGGTGACGGATGAGCAAATTGATGCTGCTTGGAATAGTTTCTTGGTGGATATTCCACGTTTTAAGCTTGATATGTTATTGAAACTCCGCGAGAAATATGTGGTCTATCTGCTGAGCAATACCAACGAGATACATTGGAAGTGGGCATGTGAGCATGCGTTTCCGTATCGGGGCTTCCGTGTAGAAGACTATTTTGAAAAGATGTACCTCTCGTATGAAATGAAAATGGTAAAGCCCGCTGAAGAGATTTTCCGGGGAGTGCTTGATGATGCAAACCTCGATCCGCGCGAAACTTTTTTCATAGATGACTCCGAAGCCAACTGCCAGGGTGCCCAGGCATTGGGCATCTCTACCTATACAGTGAAACCCGGTGAAGACTGGAGACCGCTTTTTGCCGAGAATTAAAATAAATAGGAGAAACAGCATGCAGATAATCCGTAATATACCGGGAGTTCTACCCGAACCATGTGTTGCCACCATCGGTTTCTTCGATGGAGTACATATGGGGCATCGCTTTCTGATAGAACAAGTCAGAGAGTTGGCTGCGGCTCGTGGATTGCGTTCTGCACTGATTACTTTTCCCATTCATCCTCGTAAGGTGATGAATGCAGACTATCGTCCGGAGTTATTGACCACTTCGGAAGAGAAACTGGCGCTGCTTGAAGAAACGGGCGTGGATTATTGCTTTATGCTTGATTTTACACGTGAAGTATCACATCTGACTGCCCATGAATTTATGTCCGATATCCTGAGAGACCGTTATCGGGTGCAGACACTTGTCATCGGATATGACCACCGCTTCGGACACAATCGTAGTGAAGGCTTTGAGAATTATTGCCGTTATGGCTCTGAAATGGGAATAGAGGTGATTCGTGCTCGTGCCTGTGTGTGTGATGATCTCCATATAAGCTCTTCTGTCATTCGTAAGATGTTGCATCAGGGCGAAGTAGATCGGGCTGCACGTTGTCTGGGTTACGACTATTTTCTGGATGGTACGGTGGTGAGCGGTTATCAGGTAGGAAGGAAAATCGGATTCCCTACGGCCAATCTCAGTGTAGACGATCCTGATAAGTTGGTTCCTGCCGATGGTGTCTATGCAGTTCATGTCACGTTCGACGGGCATACTTATAATGGTATGCTCAATATCGGTACTCGTCCCACGATAGGGAATGGTCCCGAACGTTCGATAGAAGTGAATATCCTCCATTTTCATTCCGATATTTACGATAAATTTATCCGGCTCTCTTTTGTAAAATATCTCCGTCCGGAGCTGAAGTTCGATGGGATTGAAGGATTGATAGCGCAGCTTCATCAGGATGCAGCCGATGTGGAAGCGCTTTTGGGGAAAATACAAAATGTCAATTGACATTTTGTATTTTTTGTTTGCCACTGAGTGAGTTATATTCGGCCCGTTATCTTCCGGCTCTTAAATAGGAGCTTATTTTGTGAATTCGGTTTTTCAGATAGTCATCCTGATTGCGGATAATACATGTCTCTTGTTCTGTTTTGAGCCTGTTCAGTGTTCTTTAATTTGCAGAATATTCTGTTTTAAGGTGCAAATCGTTATTCTCTCCCTGATCATTCTATGCGTGCTGAAAAATGATTGCAGGCATGCAAATGTCCTCTTTTGTCTCTCTTCCGGCTTCATGCAGGTGAAGTTTTGGACTAATGAAGCTTTTGTTTTAACCCAATGATGTCTTTCTTTTAATGGTATGTGACCTCTCTTCTAAAGATATCATGCATATTTATTGGAAATCTTCGGTCGATGTTGCATCTTATTGCATGTTATATGCGTCTTGTATGCATTTTCTTCTTCTTGTTTGATGATTTGTGTTTTAGTGCGTGTCAGTAGATTAGGATGAATAGTGTCAGAGTGATGTCTAAAGGTGCAATACGCTATCAAATGGATACACTCTCTCTGACGCTGGTTCTTTGAGGCTTCTTTATATCAGCGTTTATCCTCTATAAATATCGAAAAACATTCTATATTTATTGTTTATCGATAAATAATTATCGAATTACTTGTTTAGGTGAAAATTAATATGAATCTTTGCATATCGAAAAACGATAAATTATTATTGAATAACATAACGAATCTTCAAAGTAAGTTTTATGAGAAAGTCATTGATGAGCATTACGATGTTGGTAGTATCCATCTCCATGTTAGCTTTGTTTGTATGTAGTTCAGTTTTGCATGGTCACCATACAAATAGCTCTTCTATCGAAGCGGTAGTCAATTAAAACCGTTATCTTTGTACATATTTAAAACAAAAGACTGAATGAAAACGGCGATCAAATTAATTCTGATTTATCTGGGAATCCAACTTGTTTGCGGTGGGCTGATCGGTATTCCTTTTACTATCATTGCCCGTATGAATGGTGGGAGCGTAGATGCCACCCGGGTTTCGGAGTTGACATTGGCTCCTTCGATGCTGCTTTCCATGGCAGTGATGTTTTTTTATTTATGGAAAGCACACTATATACCCAAAGACAAGACAAGTTGGTCATTCATTTCATTTCCATTTCTGATCATAACGTTTCTGATAGGCTTGTCGATGACTGTCCTGATGGATATGTTGACTGCCGTCTTATCTTGGGTACCTGATATTCTGGAACAGCAGTTCGACGCTCTCCAGTCCGGTTGGTTAGGCATTGTGGCCATTACTTTGTTGGGGCCGATTCTTGAGGAACTTCTGTTCCGTGGTGGTGCCACTAAGGCATTGCTTGAACGCTATTCTCCCCGGAAAGCCATCTTCCTTTCGGCACTGCTTTTCGGAGTATTTCATTTGAATCCGGCTCAGATAGTTGCAGCCTTCTTTGGAGGCCTTTTGCTGGCATGGGTTTATTATCGGACACGAAGTCTGATTCCTTGTATCCTGATACACATTGTGAACAACAGTATTTCTGTCATGCTGAGTCTGACCTATCCCGATGCAGATACAATCAGGGATGTGACGGGTACGACTCCCTATTATCTATTGATAGCAGTGGCGGCTATGGTGTTCGTAGGCTGTTTTCTTCGGATAAAGCAGGTTACGGTTCCGGGAACGTGGCGGAAAGATGAATGAAAATAAACGATAAAGATTGAATAATAAGTCATAATATGAAAAGAAGATTGAACATACTATGTTTACTGGTTTTTCTGGTATTCTGTTATTCGGTGTTTAATATGGGGCGTGATTTCGGTCATGGCTTTTCCGAAGGGATGAAGATAAGTCATTCCGGTAATCAAAGTGTAGAGCAGGCTATCAACTTTCGGATTGCCACACTGATGCCCAAGGATTTTTCGTCCTTTAAAGATTCTGTCTATAATGAAAAGACCGGCTCTTATGTCCCCGTTGCCTATACACAGATGGTTACGAATGTGAAAGTCGACAGGAGTACCTGGATGATGGTTGCCCAGGTGATTTCCGGGCTTCTGGCTGTTTTTGCCATCATTGCGTCAACAGTGCTTTTTATTCAGCTGATTGTAGCTATCAATAAATCGGATATTTTTAATTGGAAGAATGTCCGTCGGTTGCGATGGTTGGGAGTCGCCTTGTTGCTGAACTTTATTAGTGAGGCAGTGCCGGCCCTGATGAATGATTATGAGTTGTCTTCAGTCTTCTCGTTGTCCGGATATTCTATGGAGACAAGCATAGATTCTGTGATGCTGGTCATTCTGGGACTGGTTTCACTAATTGTAGGCGAGGTATTTGCCATCGGGTTGAAGATGAAAGAAGAACAAGATCTTACTATCTGAATCCGAATATTGAAAAATTAATAGAATTATGGCTATAATAGTAAACCTTGACATTATGATGGCCCGAAGAAAAATATCTTTGGGGGAGTTGGCAGAGAAGATTGACATTACGCCTGCCAACCTTTCTATCCTGAAAACGGGAAAGGCCAAAGCGATTCGTTTCTCTACCCTTGAGGCGATCTGTAGAGTGCTAGATTGCCAGCCGGGGGATATTCTGGAGTATCAGGTGGATGAAGAAGATGGAGGTACGTCATAATTCACCACAGATTACGCAGATATTAACACAGGATGATTTTAATCTGCTGATAACCAGTAATATATATCTGTGTAAATCGGTGTGATCTGTGGTGAATACGAGTCCTGACACATCCTTATCTGGAGATTTAGCCTTTGGCCTCTTTGGCTTTGAATGCGAGTGCATACATCCGCATTTGTTTCACCATCGACAACAATCCGTTGCTACGAGTGGGGGATAGGTGGTCCTTCAGACCGATTTTGTCGATAAAGTAGAGTTCCGAATTAAGAATCTCGTCGGGGGTATGTCCCGATACGACTTTAATCAACAGTGCTATGATGCCTTTCACGATCAGTGCATCGCTTTCTGCTTTAAAGATAATTTTCCCGTCTACTTCGTCTGCCTGAAGCCATACACGGCTTTGGCAACCTTCAATCAGATTCTGTTCCGTTTTATATTTCTCGTCGAGCGGTTCCTGCTCGTTTCCTAAGTCGATAAGTAACTGGTAGCGATCCATCCAGTCATCAAAGTCGCTGAATTCAGCAACGACTTCGTCTTGTAATTCGTTGATTGACATGATAAATAATTATTTCTCGTTATAAATAACTTCCAGTACCGTTTGTCCCACAGCTTTGAGTGTAGAGCGGTCGATGGCATCCATATTGTCATTCACGGTGTGCCAGGTCGGTCCGAAGCTGGACAGTTCACAATTTTCGTCGTTTGGAATGATGTCGATAGTCGGGATACCTGCCAAGCGATTGATAAACAGATGATCGTCAGTGATCTGACCGCCTACTTCGTTAATAAAGTAACGTCCGTATCCGGCGTCGTTAGCCTTTTTCCATACCTTCTTGTTGATACCTTTGGCATATTTCTCGGAATATACTTCTTTAAAGAAAGTAGCATCTTTGCCGCCCACCATATCGAGTAAAATTCCGAAGCGGGCATTATAGCCTTCTACATGCGGGGTTCGTGCCCAATATTGTGCGCCGAGACACCACTGGTCTTCCCGATGTTCGCCTGTATAAAACTGAGGTGCTCCGTAATCTTCCGCATCCAGAAAGATGATGTCGATTCCCAGTTCCGGTTGCTGTTGGTTGATCTGGCGGGCAATTTCGAGTAATACACCCACTCCGCTTGCTCCATCATTGGCGCCCAGTATCGGTGTGTGATGATTCTTTTCATTCGGATCATTGTCGGCCCATGGACGGGTATCCCAATGCGCAAAGAGTGCGATGCGTTTTTTGCTTTCGGGCTTAAAAGATCCTATGATGTTGCGTGCTTTCAGCAGTGTACCGTCGTATGCGGGTAATTCAGCGTTTTGGCTGATCACTTTGGCTCCATGTTCGGCCAGTTTGGCGGCCAGGTAGTCTCCACAGGCAACATGACCTTTAGAATTTGGTGTGCGCGGTCCGAAATCGACTTGCGCCTGTATGTACTTGTAAGCACTGTCTGCGTCAAATTGGGGCACTTTCACGGTTATATTCTTTTCAAGCTCCTGAACTGAATTGATTTTGTTGTTGTTCGTTCCGCAAGAAAAGGCGGATAACAAAATAAAAGTTGTCAGTAATAGCATAGAATTCCTTTTCATAATTATGCTTTTGGGGTTAAGACTTCAAAATTAGTCATTTTCGCAGTAGGGTAGATCAGATAGGAGGGTTTATTAACACAAGAACCGATAAAATAGATAATTTACCTCTCTTCGGGTGCTTTTCTTTCAGACTCTTTTGCTGAAAACGAGCGAATCATCTTTTCAATATCTGGGGTTACTTTACTCCAATTTTCAGGGAGATGATTGCTTTCAAGACAAACAGATAACTCAACCACACTCTTTTTTTGTGAGAAGAGGTAGGTATTGAAATACATAGGGGATTCTTTACCATTAAAGTCTTTCGCTTGTATGGTATGAAAGATTCTTATCGCTTGTTTTTCACCTATTTGTAGGGTGTCGATTTGTGTTACTGATGCTTTATGATAGATATGATTGAGTATTTTCTCTATTTTCTTTTTAAGGTTGCAACTATCTTTTTTGGCTTGATAATAATTAATTTTAATGCTTCCCAATGCTGCATATATTCCTTCTTTTTTCAACTTTCCTGTAGATAAATAGTTTCGATTGATTAAATAGCCCTCTTCTTCCTGTTCATTATTACACTCTTCTTTGCTTGAGAAATGGTAGTTGGTTAACGGTGATAATGTATAAAAATTATTGTAGATTAAGGAACTTGTTTGATCATTGGTAGAAGATGTAGGCAAGGAATATTCGTATATTTTATTTAAGTCAGTATCCATGAAGGATACGGCATAAAGTTTCTGTGTTTTTTCTACTACCGCAAATGTGATAACGGGTTTGTTTAAAGTAAATCTGTTAACGAGTTGACCTTCCCAATTGAAAACAAGTATGTCTGGGCGATAACCCTCTAAATCCATCCCTACATCTTTTTTACTTTTGCAAATCCACATTACATAGATATGTTGATCTGTGGCAAATGGTTCTGTAAAATAAATCAATTCAGGATTGAAGCCTTGGTGAATATGGTCGTTTAGAGTGACTGTTTGCAGTAGCCCCTGTTGATCATTATATATTTTAAAAATCGGACGATGATAATAGAACGCAGCGAAACGTCTCGCATCATTTGAGTGGCAAATAGCTTTGGATAGGTATTTTGATACTTCAATATCATTGTTTTTAATTTGTATTTCGCTATTATCTATTTTTCCGAATCTTGTTTCTTCGGCGGTAGCTACATTTAGAGAAGCGAATTCATGTGTGTTTTCCTTTGAAATGCTATTATTAAAAATATATAAGGAATCGTTTATGCGACAAAAGTTGTTAATAGGTGATATTGAAGTTAATATTAGTTGACTATTATCTTTTATAAATGTAGAGTCGGTAAGAAAATATTTATATAATTTATTAGATTGGAGAATTTCAATACCATCTGTAATATTGATACAGTCTTTACTGATGTTTCTAAACTCTTTAGGTCCTTCTCCTATGTGTCCATAAGAATATCGGTATTCCATGGATGGTATAGAAAATATTTTGAATATATTTTTCTTCACATCATCGAAAATAATTAAGTGATTATCCAAAATATACATTTTGGATGGACGGTAAAGATCCACCCCAATTTCTTTAGCATCACCATATAAATTTATACTTGTACCCAAGCTTATTTCTTTGGTCCTGGAAGTGGTTTGGCAAGCTGATGCTATGATAGCAAGAACTATAATTAGAATGTTTTTTCTTCTCATCTTTAGTATATCAAATTAAGGAGATCGGTGAAATTAAACATAGATTCCACATATTTGATTACTCAAAATATATGGAATCTGTGTATTGGGTCTTTGAATGTTTTATATGTTATGATTTAATGACAAGTTCCCTCATCTGATTTATCGTCACACTTGACCTCATAACATTGATTGATACTACATCTCCATATTTTTTCACAATTCCAAAACCAGCAGCTATTATATGTGCTGTAGCATTTTACTCCGGTTGTAGCTCCTCCGGATTCAATCTGCCCTAATGCCTCAATATTGGCATTAGCCAAGATACTTAATTTTTTTTGAATGGACTTTTGATCTATTTTATACGCTAAAAAAGAGCTGCAAATAGCGATAAAGCAAGTTGCAATAAATAATTTTTTTTTCATAATTTTCTTGTTTAAATATGATTTGATTTAATAGTTTCTTTATAAAGGTTCCAAAGTTTCATGTTTTGAGTGGGATCTCCTATTAATAGTATTTTGTTTTCTTGATCTAAAAGAAAACATTCATAATTAAATTCTTTTATGAAGTTATTTTGAATCCCAATTTTGTTGTATTCATCTATATAAATGGGTAATAAGAATCTATCTCTTTTCATTAGATTTCTTAATGCATTTCTTTCCTCACTTCTGGGTTGACAATAAAACAAAAAAGTAACTTTATTAGATATTTCTTTAGATGTTTCAGTTATTAATTCATTCCATAAATAAAGATCTAGGTTACAACTGGTACAAGCAATAGAATCTACATATACAAGAATTTTATAGGATTCTTTATGTTTTAGGTCAAAGTTTTTATTTGTAGGATGGACGCATATTGTATCTATATGTTGAGGTATACTAATTGTAGTACCAATCCAGTCTACAATTTGTTTATTTCTTCGTGTATTATGATTACATGAAAAAAACAGAAAGCATATTACAATTAAATATAATGATTTCATAAGTAGTCTGTTAATCGTTGTGTTTGTAAATATAGTTGATTTGTCGTTATTAGATGTAGATTAATGTTTTAATTATAAAACATTAACTGTTTCGATTGTTTCCGATATTGTTAAACATCTTTGTTGATATATAATTTAATGAGGAATTTGTTTTATGAAACAAATTTAAAATAATTATTAGATGTATGTTTTTTGTTAAAGAGCTATCTCTATATAGATTTGTAGAAAATATTCGGAGATAACTATATTGTCTATATGTCAATAAGATGTAATTATGCGTAATTCCACTCCTTTCTTTCCGGATACGAACTCCACTTCCGCACCGTTGATTAGTGGTAGGTTCTCTGTCACATGTCCCACCGGAAAGTCATAACATATGGGGAAGTCATACTCCTTCACCAAGGCATCCAGTGTGCTGTAAAGGTCCTTTTTCAGTGAATAGTCTTCTTTGTATTCGGTAAATTGTCCGATGATAAGTCCGGATAACTTTTCAAGTACGCCTCCCAATTTCAGGTTATACATCATGCGTTCGATGGCATAAGGACGCTCGCCCACATCCTCGATGAAGAGGATCGTACCTTCGGGAGGAATATCGTATGGTGTTCCGCGGAGACCGTGGAACACAGCCATGTTGCCGCCTCGCAGGATGCCTTTGGCCTGTCCCAGATGATTCAACTTATGGCGGCGGCATTTATATCCGGGCAGTTTACCGAGAAGAATGTCGCGGAGATATAATGAACATGGATCCTCCTCTCCTGTTACAGCGAGATGGCGTGCCATGGGAGCATGGAGTGAGGCAAAACCATTGTATTGAAATAAGTTGTGGAGCGCAGTGATGTCACTGAACCCGATCAGCCATTTCGGGTGGTTACGAAAGCGTGTGAAGTCCAGCTTATCCAGCAGGTGAACCGCTCCGTAACCACCACGGCTGCACAAAATGGCCTTAATTTCTTCATCGTCCATGGCTGCCTGAAAATCTTTGAGGCGCTGATGGGTGGCACCGGCATACGAGCCCCATGAACTTCGGACATGATCTCCCATGATAGGAGTAAGTCCCCAGGAGCTTAGACGCGTTTTGGCACCTTTCAGGAATATACTGTCTATTTTGCTTGAAGGCGATACGATGGCTACCTTATCGCCTTCGTGCAGAAATGGGGGAAATTGTAAGTTCATTTAATAAAGTGATTTAATAAGCTGATATCTGATTTGTCTTTAACGCTTGTAGGGTAAAAAGGTTCTATTTCTCTTTCTGATAGAATCTTACCCAATCTACATACATCTCCACCGGAAGTTCTTTCGGGTCTACAGCCCCTACCCACGAGCCACCCAACTGCATGTCGATCAGTAGATAGAAAGGCTGGTCGAAAGGAAACTGCCCTTCTTTGTCTGTTTCGATGCGGGGATAGGTGAAAGTATGTGTATCATTGATATAGAATGCAATGCTGTCCGGATACATTTCTACTGAATATACATTGTAGTCGTCGGGATTGATCGCACCTACGGAGTGTGATAACGGATTGTCTTTGATACCCAGATTGTACGTATAATTGGTATGTATAGTCTGATAAGCGATTGTATCGTGATTCAGACGTTCCATGATATCGATTTCTCCACCCATCGGCCAGGGAGCATCTATCGGGAGCATCCAGATGGCTGGCCACTCACCACGTGCACCGTTCAGTTTGGCGCGTATTTCGAGGCGTCCGTTGCTGAATGCTTTTTTCCCTTTGGTGTAGATTCCTCCGGTCAGATAGGGTGCTGTATCATTGGGCTGGCTGTAATTGATGATGCCTCGCAGCACCATATTGCCGTCACGCATGTCGAAACAGGAATCGAAGTCGGTCATATAGTTATTCCAGTCTGATTTGCCACGTGGTATTTTACTCCAGACCTGTGGATCAAAACCTGTTTTCTGGTCGAAATTATCTTCCCAAACCAATTTCCACTGGTCGGATGAATGACGTTGGCACGATGAAAAGCCTGAACTGATACACAACAGGCAGAAAAGAGCGAGAAATGTTTTTGTTTTCATGGTTCTGTTTGATTATAGGAGTTTAACAGGACACAAATTTACATTAAAAAACGAAATTACCTGCATCCGTAGAAATGAAAGCGTTGTATTATATCAAAATGTTACTCGGTTTGTCTATTTTTTCAGTATTCCATGATGTACTTCTCGATCCTTTTTCTGATATTTGCTAAAAATCTAACGTTATGGAACCTATTAGAAACTTTGACCAACTGACAGCCCATCTCAAAACCTTAAACCGGCGGAAACGGATTGCCGTTGTCTGTGCCAACGATCCGAATACAGAATATGCCATTGCCCGTGCACTCGACGAAGAGATTGCGGAATTCCTGATGATTGGTGACTCGGCCATCCTGCAAAAGTATCCCAGTCTGCAGAAGTACCCGGAATATGTGAAGACCCTCCACATTGAAGATCCCGATGAAGCAGCGCGTGAAGCTGTTCGTATTGTTCGGGAAGGGGGAGCCGATATTCTGATGAAAGGTATTATCAATACTGACAATTTGCTTCATGCCATTCTCGACAAGGAGAAAGGCTTGCTGCCTAAGGGGAAGATTCTGACTCATTTGGCCGTAATGCAGATTCCGACGTATGATAAATTATTGTTCTTCTCAGATGCCGCTGTTATTCCTCGTCCCACTTTGCAACAACGCATTGAGATGATATGGTATGCCATCTGTACTTGCCGGCGGTTTGGGATAGAACAACCCCGTATCTCTTTGATCCATTGTACGGAGAAGGTAAGTGCCAAGTTTCCCCATTCGCTCGATTATGTTAATATTGTGGAGTTGGCCGAAGCCGGAGAGTTTGGTAATGTGATTATCGATGGTCCGTTGGATGTACGCACCTCTTGCGAGCAGGCCAGCGGGGATATTAAAGGAATTGTATCGCCCATCAACGGACAGGCCGATGTATTGATATTCCCCAATATCGAGTCGGGCAATGCTTTCTATAAATCTGTTTCGTTGTTTGCCAAAGCCGATATGGCAGGGTTGCTGCAAGGCCCCATTTGCCCGGTGGTGTTACCGTCACGCAGTGATTCCGGACTTTCCAAGTATTATAGTATTGCGATGGCGTGTCTGACAGCTTCTACCCGGTCGGCAGAGAGAGGAAGATGCTCCGAATGATGATCATAATTAAACTAAGAATATGGATAAACTGAATATAAGCTCTACTCCGTCTTCTGTGAAGAATGGACGGGGAGAAAGGCTCCTTGTTATCAATCCCGGTTCCACTTCAACAAAGATTGCTGTTTATGAAAATGAAACTCCTTTGTTGGTACGCAACATCCGCCATACGGTGGAAGAGTTGTCTGCCTTCCCCCGGGTGATCGATCAGTTCGAATTTCGTAAATCGCTTGTTCTCCGAGAGTTGGAGGTAAACGATATTCCTTTCCGGTTCGATGCTGTCATTGGACGCGGAGGCTTGGTGAAGCCTATTCCCGGTGGAGTTTATGAGGTTAACGAAGCCATGAAGCGGGATACCCTTCACGCTATGCGTACACATGCCTGCAATCTGGGAGGTTTGATAGCCGATGAATTGGCCGCAGTTTTACCCGGATGCCGGGCGTTTATTGCAGATCCGGGTGTGGTGGACGAACTGGAAGAGGTTGCCCGTATTACCGGTTCGCCTTTGATGCCGCGTATCACTATCTGGCATGCATTGAATCAGAAAGCTATTGCCCGTCGTTATGCTGCCGAACATGGCACTCGTTATGAAGATCTTGATTTGATCGTCTGCCATTTGGGAGGAGGTATTTCTGTTGCAGTCCATCGTCATGGGCGTGCAGTCGATGCCAATAATGCATTGGATGGCGAAGGGCCTTTCTCACCCGAAAGAGCCGGAACTCTTCCCGCCGGACAACTGATAGACCTTTGTTTCAGCGGGAAATTCACCAAAGATGAATTGAAGAAACGAATTTCGGGTCGTGCCGGGCTTACCGCCCATTTGGGAACTACTGATATTCCTGCCATTATTCAGTCCATTGAGGCAGGTGATGACCATGCCCGGTTGGTGCTCGATGCCATGATCTACAATGTGGCCAAAAGTATCGGTGCTGCCTCTACTGTTTTATGTGGAAAGGTAGACGCCATTCTGCTGACCGGAGGCATTGCCTATTCCGATTATGTAATTTCCCGTTTAAGGGAACGTATCTCTTTCCTTGCTCCCGTTTTCGTGTATCCGGGAGAAGATGAGATGGAGGCTTTGGCATTGAATGCTTTGGGGGCTTTAAGGGGAGAACTTCCGGTACAGGTTTATCAGTAATTTTAGAGCTTGGTTGCATTGCCGCATTGTGCAGGGGTGCACCGGCACCTTGTGCAGAACTGCACAAGATATCGATGCAGCCCTGCATAAGGGAAGCGATGCGGTATGATTTATGCTGTCGGGTCGTCCACAATATCTCCGTCGCCCTCGGTTGTATTGCCTATTACGATGGTTTGGCTGATGACATGTGGTGTCTTCAGTTGCCGGTTGCCACTGGTATATTGTGTGGTCAGTCGCAGTTTGTATATTCCGTCTGTCAGGTCTGCCGGTAAGAGTACCAGTACTTCCGAAGGGTTGTTTACTGCTATCATATCTATCGGTAGCTTCGTTTCCGTGCCTTTTTCATCAATCAAGACGATACCTACGGCAGGATCTGTACCTGCTACTTTGATGTTCTTGCCTTGTAAGCGATAGTTACGTCCTGCAGTTGCACTACCGTCCGTAGCACGGGTGGCGGCGTCTTCACCACCGATAAAATAGGCTGAATTGCCTTTGGCTCCTAGGATCTTTACGCCGGTTCGTGCGATAGCTTCACGTAAATCCTTATCCTGATTGAAGGAAACATAGATAGAATTTCTCTCAGGATTCCATACTCCACCGTCTATTACACCGCGAAACTGGGGAACAGCACGGAATAACCCCGTATTGACAGAGTATCCGTTCAGTACCAATTCCGATACCGTACGCTGAAAGAGATCGACGGCATGCTTTAAAGTCTCTGCCCGCAAGCCGGTATCTTCTTTCTTCATTTCATCCAGTACATCGGATAGTGTCAGGTTTCCGGCGCTCTCCAATACCAGGATTTTGTCTTCTTTGTTGTCGGTGGTTACGGTATTGTCCGCAAGCCAGCCTTTGAGTTCTGTTTTCATGATTTGTTAAGTTTAAAAGTGAATATTATTGTTTGGTACCTTTTACGCAACGGACAGTGTATCCACCAGATGTGGCGGCTCCGTCACGCACGCGAATATAGCCCTGGTCAATATCTAACACCCAGCCTGCTGTTTCAGAGTGATAAATGCCGAAAGTACCGGGCCAGGTTGTTGCGGATGTTCCTGCATTAGAGTCACGCCAACCGGCCAATTGTATAAATACTCCCTTTGTTGAGTTCAAGAACCATATTCCATTTGCACCTCCAATAGTTACTTTGGAGTTTAAATTACAGCATCTTGCAAATTTTGTCCATTCGTTTTTTGTTGGCAGTCGCCACCCTGAACCATACGTCGTAGGGTTAAGTCTCGTACATGGATCTATATTGTTTCCATTATAATCTTTATGCCATTGATAAAAATATCCGTATTCTGAATTGGTTCCCCACACATAATTATTACTCGCTCCTGTACTTTTCAGATTCCCGTCCGCCCATATCAATTTGGCCAGGTCTTTCTTATCCTGAGCCGTACACCCGTTACCTGTAAGGTTTATATCACTCTCCAACACATTGATGCCAGCTCCCTTTTTAAACTGTATTTTTAGTGTATAGCTTTTCCCTTCCTTCAATTGTACGCTTTGGGTGGACGTGATTTCGGTGTTGTTGTTCACAATCCGTCCGCCTACCGTCAGTGTATTGAAATGCACTGTTATTGTTCTGGCCCCTGCAAATGGAACCATGCGTATGGTTGTACTCAGAGTCGTGCTCGGACTGAATGCCGCCGTATTATTCGTGTTGGCGGCTACCACATTGGTCGAAGGACCGATCTTCCATGATGTGGAGTTTCCCCCTTGCTTTACGTATACACCCGTGCAATTGGTGATCGTATTGCTTGGAAATCCGGTGGGACTGATGGTAATTGTCAGTTTGCACAACTTCTGATTGAAACTCACCGGAAGATTGTGGCTGAGACTGTTTACATTCGTTATATCTCCGGAATCGAAGGTCATGAAGTCCTTGCTCATGTCAGGGATAGACACTGTGCTGCTGTTGTGGGCATACGTGGAAAGCATAGTTCCCAAGTCGGCAGCTGTAGTGGTATTAAAGGAGTAACCCACCACACGTATCGTTCCGGAGCGTGTCAGCAGTCTCCCTTGTTTGAGTACAGGAGTGCCCGTACCATTGGAGGTGTAATCGGCAGCCGACTGGAAGACATATTCACTTCCGGACTTCCGGAAAACAATCAGCCGGAAATAGACTCCCACAGGCACTGTTGCACGGGTACTTACACGGGGCAGGGTATCTTCCGTCAGTTCCATCGAGGCTATCCGGGGACCGTCATAGTCCGGTTGCTCTCCTGTGCGTGTAGGTGAGAAAGCTTTTACTCCCACCCATTCGGCGATCAGGGGAGAGTGGCTACGGGTCGAAGCGTCATTAAAAGAGGAAGAATGATAGTCGTTGTCACCCGTCAGACTGATATGGATGGGGATTAACTCGTCGGCAGTATCCCCGCTGTCAGCAGATAGGGGAGTCATTCTGTCATCTTCGGCACATCCTGTTATCGAAAGGCAAAAACACAGCCATAAGGCTTTACCGAGACACTCTCGCATAATAAAAGTTCTATTCATATACTAAGATATTAAAGTGAATAATCGTATCAAAGACGCATTGTGGACCTATACATCTTTGTATAAGTCCGGAAAGGCTGTTTGATACCACTTTTATTATGCGTAAGTTTGTGTATTACAATCAGATATAACGGTAATGAATACACAATTGTGTTTCAAAAAACGTACGTTTTTTGAAACACAATTTTTACTCTCCGCACTAAATGCAAGGAGGATAGATAAATGACTGATAATTAAAACGATGTAGAAAAATTTGCACAGATGAAAAAAGCGCCTTATCTTTGTTGCATCAGACGTACGTCTTTTGAAACACCATTTGAAAAACTAAATCTGTATTTTATTAAGTCTAATTTCCAGTTTATCTCCACTACATTACAGAACTTATCTATAGCACGAAACAAACTGGCACCGGTCAAATATTCATTCAATGCCAGATTCTTTGCTATAGACAAAACGCTTTCTGTCCATAACAAAGAATCTTGTTTCTTATTTCGTTCAACATGTATGGAAGTGCCAAGTTATCAGCACTTTTATAATCTTGTTATCATGCCTTTTATAATTGCATGTGACACAACATTGTCCTCATGCTAACCTTTGAATCAAGTTTGTTTAATAGGTTAGTTTAAAAGTGAATATTATTGTTTGGTACCTTTTACGCAACGGATAAGTAAACCATTAGTTTGGAGACCAAACCAAGAAGATGTATTATTTACATGTGCCTCTGTGTTCCAAAATTCCATATTATAAGCATTTTTACTAGTCCCTATTGTCGAGGTCCAGTAACACCCATGATCTGTATATCCCGCTCCACCTGTACCCGCTCCACTTTCCTGTCGCACTCCTCCAGCTTTTAAAAATACCCCCAGGCTTTTATTCATAAACCACATACCATTATTCGTAAACACTTTATCTGTACATCGTGACAGTTTTTCCAGTTCATTGTTAGAAGGTGTCCGCCAGCCTGTACCGTAATATGCAGTATTCAATTTAGAACACGGATCTCCGGTGCTTCCATTATAAAGTTTATTGAAAGCGTAGTAATACCCAATTTCTGTCTGCGAAGGTGCCCATATATAATTCGTGCTTCCCGTACTCTTCAAATTTCCCGTGGCCCATCTCAGCTTTGCCAAATCATTCTTATCATTCGTTGTGCATCCGTTTTGTGTCAGGTTAATGTTACTTGCCGCCAATTGTATCCCCAATTCAAACTTCAGCGTAATGGTATAACTCTTTCCCGGTAGCAACTGGACATTCTGGCTTGAGGTGATATTCCGGTTATTTGCATTGAAGTAATTACTGAGAGTCAGCGTACCGATATGCACCGTGATCGTCCGGGAACCCGAAAAAGGAACTAACCGCACAGTGGCAGCAGAGTTATTGGCTATATTGAATGTAGGTGTATTTCCGGTATTGGCACTTACATTATTTGTAGAGGGTCCTATCGTCCAGGCGGACGCATTGCCGCCCTGAGAAACATATACGCCCGTACAGTTGGTAAACGTATTACTTCCAAACTGCGACAAGGAGAGTTTAACCGTCAGCTTGCAGAGTTTTTGCGTGAAACTAACCGACAGGTTGTGGCTGATTGTGCTCACATTCGCTATGTCCCCCGAGTCATAGACCATAAAGTCACTGTTCATATTCGGGATAGTGACGGAAGTACTGTTATAAGTATAGGATGAAGGGATCGTTCCCATCGCTGCCGTACTATTGAACGAGTATCCGATCACACGGACAGTTCCTGCTCTGGTGAGCAGATTTCCTAGCCTGAGTGTGGGAGCGGAAGCCCCGTTCGTCGTAAAATCCGCTGCCGACTGGAACACGTAATTGCTGCCTACTTTACGGAAAGCGATCAACCGGAAATAAATGCCGTTGCCCAATGTAGCGGCACGGGTAATGACTTGTGGCTCTTCGCGGAGCGTCATCCGTACCGCTGAAGGCCCCTCGTAAGGCACGGCAGCCGGTATGGCCCTGCTGGCGGGTGGCTCTTTCACCGGCACCCATTCGTCTACAAGCGTTCTTCCCCCGGTTGTGTCGGGAGTATCAACATGGCTTTCCATATAGCTGCCATCCTCAACCCGGCTGACTGTAACAGGAATCATATCTTCCCCGTCCGGTTCCGGGCTGTCGGGGTTCACAACATTGTCGCCACACGATGTTATCATTAAAAAAGCCGCGTACAGACAGCATGTGTTTAACGCACGAAAGCCTACATACAGAAGTTTTATCTTCGTATTCATAACTCAAATGTTTAAAAATGAATAAAATAGATCATACTCAGCAGGGCCTTCCCATTAAGAATGGACAGGCCGGCTATGGCAGGCTGTGAATACAGCTTTTATTTTGAGGTAAGTTTGTGTAAGTTAGATAGATAGAACGACTCTTGTGTTTCAAAAGACGTTCGTCTTTTGAAACAGGATTCTTGCTCTCTGTACAAAATGCAAAGGTAATAGATAAATGACTGATAATTAAAACGATGCGAAAAGATTTGCACAAGTAAAAAAAGCATCTTATCTTTGTTGCATCAGACGAACGTCTTTTGAAACGTCTTGTGGCGAGTAATATGCTTATTGTTAATCTGTTATAGATCATGATCTGGATTCTTCATTCTTTGTTATTTTGATTCTGTTTTTAATAAAAAAGGGGACAAAGTCCCCCTCGACTTTGCCCCTTCCCAATCTTTTCCCCGCAACTAATACGAAGAAAACCCACTAATTAAAATTTATACCTTTGTGTGTCAGAAATTTCTTCCGGTGTCCCACCACAGGCGAGTGCCGCAGTTGTCGATTCCGCCCAATGCATTTACCAATTGGGTATATTGCTCGGGATTGGTCGTTTTGATACCTACGAAGAAGTTCAGTCGACGTGGTCCGAGGTTGGTATCTACCGTACCTTCACTTTGGTTGACCAATACCGGGAACAGTCTCGGATAGCCTGTACGACGTTGTTCTGCCCAAGCTTCTCCTCCTTCAGGGAACATGGCAAGCCATTTCTGTGTAATGATGCGTCCCAGCTTGTCTTCATTGCCGGCGGCATCGTCCCATTTGGGGGTCAGTGTGTTGACTGCTTTCACATTATTGGCTGCTTTGAAAGCGTCTACATAGTCGGATGGCTTTCTGTCACTCTCCAGATATGCTTCGGCACCGGCAGCACCCCATTGTGCAAATGATGCTTTTACGCCTTTTTCATAGCAATCCTTCACCGATTCGCTGCTCCAGCCTCGCAGAGCTGCTTCGGCACGCAGGAACCATACTTCGGCAGGAGTCATCAGTACGGCGTCTGTCTGTTGGGTAATGGTACTTTTTGAATGTCCGTTGTAGTTTTTATGACTAAAGCCTGTTCCTTGGCGGATACCTTTGTAAGTACCTTTATAGTCGATAAGGCTTGTTGCATCAGAGCCGGTTGCTTTATCAAAATACTTTTCCATGCGGGGATCTTCGTAACCCACTAATAGAGACTCCATGTTGGCGTTCATAAACACTTCGCCCCATGCTTTATTGATTTCTCCGAAAGGATTAGTATAACCTGATGAAGTAGAAACGGCTACGACTTCATCATTGCCTTCCAGCAATCCTTCTTCATCCGTAAGTGCTTTTTGGGCTTCTGCCACAGCCAGCTTAGAGTCCGCCATGGCAATACGGACAGCCAGGCGCAGACGGAGAGAATTTGCGAACCGTATCCATTCGCTGAATGTGCGTTTTCCCTGCGGCATCAGGATATCGAATTTTGCAAAACTTTCAATGTCCGGATTGGCTTTCTGATATTCACGTATCTTGGCAATACCTGTATCCAGGTCATTGAAGAAAGCTTTGTATGCTTCTTGTTGCGTATCGGGTGTAGAACCCGTTTTTGATCCGAACTGAGTATAGACGATCGGTCCATACAGGTCGGATAAGCGGTGCATTAATTCCACTTTCAGTATCTTGGTAATACCGTAGAATCCTATATTGTCTTTTTCATTAATAGTCTCTGATTTCTGTACTTCCGGCATAATGTATCCATAGGTGTTATCCCATGTAGAACCGTTCCAACCGTCCATCATGTAGTAAGTGCTGTTGTTCTTTCCTTCGTTGAAGGGATTGAAGTCATGCACATATCCCGAGAATAGATCTGCCCCCAGGTTTTGCATGGTCTGAAAAGGCCAGTTCTTGCCGCTTCCCCAGTCGTAGTTGAAGTAGATTCCTTGTTGAATGATTCCCAAAGGGATGCCATAATAATTGAAATCCTGTTTTTTACTATCATTATCGAATCCTGCTTCGTTGGTGTTGAACGACTCGAAAGAATCAGTACAAGCTGAAAATCCGATCAATCCTCCTAAGAGTATGCCTGCTATATATTTGATATTGTTTTTCATGATGAATCTCTTTTAGAATGTGAACTTAATATTGAAACCTAAGCTACGGGTGGTCGGCATGCCGAATACGTCAATACCCTGATTATCGTTACCTGTCGAAAGAACGGCATCCGGATCGAACGGAGCTTTCTTTGAGATGAAGAACAGGTTGCGGGCTACAAATGACAACTGGACATCTTTAAATGCACCGCCGGCTTTAGCCAACCAGCTTTGGGGGAGTGAGTAGCCCAAAGAGAGTTCGCGGAGGCGAATATTGGTAGCGTCGTACATATAGTACTCCGTACATCCGTCACGTCCACTGACTGCGGTGTAGAATTTTCTCGGCTTCACTTGTGTTCCGTCAATATTGATATATCCTGCATCTCGGGCTTTACCGCTGTTCAGGCTGACACCTCTTTGGTCGAGTTCGGCCTGAGTCTGTGAGAGTACATCGCCACCAAAACGCCCGTCGATCAAGAAGTAGAGTGAGAACCCTTTGTAAGTGAATGTATTGCTCCATCCTAACATAAAGTCCGGATTACAGTTGCCTACTTTTTCTGTATTGCCGCCACCGATAACGTTCGGGATCTTGTCTCCGTCTTTATCTGTAGTAAATGCCACTCTGCCATTTTCGTCACGTTCGAATGCTTTACCGTAAATGTCGCCGAATGAACCTCCTTCTACCAGACGCATGGAGTAAGAAGAAGAGAAGCTTTCGTCACCATAAACGAATGTCTTGAGATCCGGATGAAGCTTGATAATCTTGTTTTTGTTGGTGGAGAAGTTGAATTGGGTTTTCCAACGGAAAGCATCGTTCATTACCGGAGTAGCTCCAAGAGTGATTTCAACACCTTCGTTTTGTATATTACCGGCATTTACCATGTAGTATTTATAGTCGGCACCTGCTGATGAAGGCAATGTGAATAACTGATTTTTGGTATTGGTGCGGTAATAAGTAATATCGAAATCGAGCCGGTAATTGAAGAATCTCCATTCGGTACCTATTTCATAAGAAGTACTCATTTCCGGTTTCAGATCGTTGAAGGGGGCTTTGGAGTAAGTCACGATGGCACCACCTGCTCCGATGATATCATTGCTGCCCGGGATCGTGTTGCTGATGAACAATGGAAGGTCATTGCCAACTTTAGACCAAGAACCTCTGATCTTACCGAAAGAAATCCATTCGGGAAGTTTCACTGTATTGTTCAGTACCCATGACAGACCTACCGAGGGATAGAAGAAACTGCTGTGCTTGGTATAGGCCAGTGTCGACGACCAATCGTTACGTGCGGTAACATCCAGGTACAGACTCTCTTTCCAACCCAACTGAGCGGTTCCGAACAAAGACTGCAACACTCGCTTCTGATTCATTTGTTCGTCGATGTAGGCAGCCTGTGTCATTTTAATGTTGGCTACCGTAAATACATTCGGATAGTACAGGGAAGCTGTTTTAGAATCCAGTCTCAGGGAGTTTACGTTTGTACTGTTGATACTGCCGCCGATGGCTCCGTTCAATGAAAAGTCATTCCATTTTTTGTTTACCATAGCCATGACGTCGCCGTAATACAATGTTTCAGTATGATTCAGGTCGATGTAACGTCCGTTTTGCCCCGCTAAGGCAGGAGCGGTAGAAGCATACATGCGCTGTTGATACTGGTCGTGTGTGTAGTCGGCTGTACCGCGTGCCTGGATATTCAGCCAGTCGGTAATTTTTACGTTGGCTGTTAGTGAAGCGATCGCACGTGTGCGTTTATCATTACTGTTGATGCGGTTGGTAATCCAGTAGGGATTTTGTTCCATGTCCTGATAAGAAGTATACCAATTCTGTACGTTCATGTTACGGGCAGGATCGAAGACTTCGAAATTATTCTTGTATTCGGATAAATCTTCACCTCTCGGGAAACCGTAGAGACCTACCAACGGATTCATATAATAGCCACCGGAGGTGGGACGGTTTTTGATAGTTTGTGTCATCAGGTTCACGTTGGCATCCAGCTTCAGGTAATCATTAAAGAAGTTAGCCGTTTCGCGGAAGTTGAGGTTGTGTTTTTGCATCTTATTTTTCTCAACGATACCTTTGGCTGTAGTATTGGCATAAGAGAAGTAAGTTTGCATCTTTTCGCTGCCGTTCATAAAAGATACGGAGTTGATGGCTGTTACACCATTCTGAAAGAAATTATCGGCGTTATTATAATCTTTCAGTGTTTGATTCTTTCCCCAACTGTTTTTGGCTTCAGGGTCCATGGCGTAATTGTTCTGGAATTCGGGCAAACAAATGGCGTGGTCTACAGTCAGATTAGAAGAGAAAGTGATTTTTTGAATACCGGCTTTGCCTTTCTTTGTGGTAATTAAGATCACACCGTTGGCAGCCTGTGAGCCATAGAGAGCTGCTGCAGAGGCTCCTTTCAGGATACTCATACTTTCAATATCGTCCGGGTTTAAGTTTGAGATACCGTCACCGCCATCACGGTTACCTGCGTCGGCTGTACCACCAATAGCTGTGGAAGCTTGTTCATTGCTACTGTTCAGCATCGGTACACCGTCGATAACATACAGAGGCTGGTTGTTTCCACTGATCGAACGGCTACCGCGAATGGAAACTTTGGCCGAACCACCCAGTCCGGATGAACTTTTAGTGATTTGTACACCTGCTGTTTTACCGGCAAGGGCATTAATCATATTCGGATCTTTGGCACGGGTCAATTCGTCACCGCCCACTTGTTGGGTTGAGTAAGTCAAGGAAGCTTCTTTCTTCTTGATACCCATAGCGGTTACCACTACCTGTTCCAGTGCCATGGCTTCCTCTTGCAGTTTAACGTTGAAACTCTGCCGTCCGTTCACCTGGATATTTTGTGGCTGATAACCGATATAGGTGATTGCAAGAGTGGCGTTACTGGGTACATTGAGGGTGAAATTGCCCTCCATATCGGTGATACAGCCATTGGTAGTACCTTTCTCAAGTACATTGGCACCTATGATGGGGTCACCATTCTGATCAGTAACAACTCCTTTTACGGTTACTCTGTCCTGTTGTGCAGTTATGGCATTATCATTGTTTCTGGTCAGAACAATGTTGTTACCTTCCATCACATATTTAATGTTGGTACCTTTGAATGCTTGGTCGAGAACTTCGGATACAGCTTTGTTATCGGCTTGCACGTTTACCCAGCGTCTGGTGTCTACGTTTTTTTTATTGTAGACGAACAGGTACTCTGTCTGAGATTCTATTTTTGATAGTAATTCGCTTACTTTCAGACTAGAACGCGGTATGCTTATTTTAGTGCTTTGAGAGTATCCATTCTCACTGTAAGCTTGGAATGCTACGAAAAAGAGAAGGAATAAAGTGATCTTCATGGCTAACAATATTTGTTTTGAAACAAAATTTTTTGGGCATAAATGCCTCGGCAAAGAAATTTTTCTCATATCTTTGTAACGTGTTAAGTTAATAAATTGATTAAGGTCGATTTTTGACTGTTTCGAATCGGAAAGTATGGGGGTACTTTCCGATTCTCTTTTTTTGAGAATAATGGACTTTCTTTTCTATTTTTTCATGCGTATCTGGTTTTTAATGGTTCGTACTAATTTAAGGTTTATATTGAGCTCTTTCCTTATTTCTATTCAATGATGATGCTGTCTTTCTCTTCGTTGATACTATAGGTGAACTTATGATCTTTCTGAATAACTTTCAGGATATGTTCTATGCCATCCTGTTCTTTAAACTTACCGGTACAACGGTAGTTGAGTATGTTCAGGTTTCTCACGCTGATGTTCACATTATAATATTTTTCCAGTTTGTTGAGCAGGCTGTTAAAGGGTGCATCATCAAAACAGTATAATCCCTCTTTCCATCTCAGATATTCGTACGAAGGCAAAGTGGTCTTTTTATATTTTCCATTGTACGATCCGAAAAATTCGTCTTTTGTCAACCGGGTAATTACCTGATCACTCCCTATCGGATAGATGTCGACAATTCCCTCAATTAAAGTCGTTTCAAATTCGTTGCTGCCTTTGTAGGCGCAGACGTTGAAATGGGTTCCTACCACTTTCACCCGATTAATCTCCGTATTGACGAAGAATGGTATTTTTTTATTCTTGGCTACTTCAAAATAGGCTTCTCCATCCAGCTCTACATTTCTTTCTTTACGACCGAAGTTGGATGCATAGGTTAAGGTCGATTTGGAGTTCAACCATACTTTGGTTCCATCCGCCAGTGTGATTTGTGCGCGTTGTCCGGCAGGTACTGTTATGGTTTGTTGGCAAGCTGATTTTTCATACTGATAGTTCTTAAACAAGAATCCGAAACTGATGGCTACAATGACTACGGCGGCAATACGTGCACTCCACCTCAGCATAGGGATGATCCGGGCTTTTCTATCTTTCCGGTTCATCTGTTTTTCGTCTGTGAATAAGGCTATGTCATATAGCATGCGTTCTTTTTGAAATGCTTTCCGATTCTCGGGGGAGGCATCCACCCAATCCAGAATCAGCCTTTCTTCTTCTTCAGAAGTGGTTCCTTTAAAATACTTGTATAGCAGTTCCTGTTCCATAAAATGTTTTTAGTTTATGTATTGTCAGAGGCTTTATTTCCTCCTTCTGTATATATAACAGGATACCCTGGGACAACCCTAAAAGAAAATGAAGTTTTTTTTAAAAAAGTAGGGATATAAGATAATCTTTGAGTTCGAGACGCAACAGTTTCAATGTTTTGGTGATATGAAATTCTACACTTTTGATAGAAATGCCGAGTTGTTCGGCTATCTTCTTATTGGGAGTATTGTGATAACGGCTTAATATGAAAATGTGGCGGCTTTGTTCCGGTAGCTGTTCAAGTGTTTTATATACGATGCGTTGTATCTCAGTATCGAAAATTGTCGCAGGTTCGCATGCTTCCAAGGTGGAGATACGGAGATCGAGTTCACGTTGCTTATGTGTATTGATCGCCTCTTCAGCTTTCATACGCACTTGTTCGTGTTCAAGATAATTGAGTGATTTGTTTTTGATGATAGTAAGCAGCAATGCATGCAGGTTGGAATCTTTTTCCCATTTTTCGCGATTCTCCCACAGGCTGACCATTGCTTCCATCAGAATATCTTCGGCTGCGGCTTTATTTCGGGTGTATGAATAAGCAAACGACAGAAACTTCTTCTGGTTTTCTTGAAAGAACTGGCTGAATAAGTCCATGGTGTGAAGGCTGTTGTTGCTTGGCATGAATAGATTTTAAAGGTTAATTGGATTTTCTTATGACAAAGCAACATAAACTTTTCGTAATATCAAAATGAAAGAATGACTTTTATACTGATTGTCCATAAAAAAAATAACCTGACTATTAATAATAGCCAGGTTATCACTCTGTCAGTAAAGAGTGTTGTTATTTATTTCTTTTCCGGACGTGGCAATAAAACTTTTCTTGAAAGTTTGAATTTACCTGTCTTCGGGTCAATATCGATCAATTTTACTTCGATCTCGTCACCCTCTTTAATGCCGGCTTCTTCTACAGTCTCAAGACGTTTCCAGTCAATCTCAGAGATGTGGAGTAAACCGTCTTTTCCCGGAAGGAATTCAACAAATGCACCGTAAGGCATGATAGAGCGAACTTTACCTTTGTATACCTCACCTACTTCGGGAACAGCAACGATACCTTTAATCAAGCGGATTGCGTCATCAATCGATTTCTTGTTAGTTCCTGAGATCTCGATGCGACCCACGTTGTCGATTTCTTCGATAGTGATTGTTGCACCTGTTTCTTCCTGCATTCCCTGAATGATTTTTCCGCCCGGGCCGATTACAGCACCGATGAATTCTTTCGGAATAGTCATTGTTTCGATACGAGGAGCGTGATCTTTCAGCTCAGTACGTGGTTCGGAAATTGTTTCTTCTATTTTACCGAGTATGTGCATACGTCCTTCTTTTGCCTGATTTAAGGCGCGTTCCAGGATTTCGTAAGACAGACCGTCTACCTTAATATCCATCTGGGTAGCTGTGATACCGTCTTTAGTACCTGTCACTTTGAAGTCCATATCGCCCAAGTGGTCTTCGTCTCCAAGGATGTCAGACAACACTGCATATTTTTCTTCACCTGCGTTTTTAATCAATCCCATAGCGATACCCGATACAGGTTTTTTAATTTTCACACCGGCATCCATCAGGGCCAAAGTTCCGGCACATACGGTAGCCATCGATGAAGAACCGTTTGATTCAAGGATATCTGAAACGACACGTACTACATAAGGATAGTCTTCCGGAATCATTCTTTTCAATGCTCTGTGAGCCAGATTTCCATGTCCGATTTCACGACGTCCTACACCGCGTTGAGCCTTAGCCTCTCCTGTAGAGAAAGGAGGAAAGTTATAGTGTAATAGGAAGCGTTCTTTTCCGTGAGCGAGAACATCGTCGATGATTTTCTCATCCAGTTTAGTACCCAGAGTCACTGAAGTCAATGATTGAGTTTCACCACGAGTAAAGATAGCCGATCCGTGAGGTCCGGGCAGGTAGCCTACTTCGCACCAAATCGGGCGGATTTCAGTTGTTTTACGTCCGTCCAGACGCTTTCCTTCATCAAGAATACAACGGCGCATCGCTTCTTTCTCTACGTCATGATAATAACGATCGATCAGAGCACCTTTTTCTTCCAGTTCTTCTTCCGAAAACTGTGCTTTGAATTCGTCGCGGATTGCATCGAAAGCATCCTGGCGTTCATGTTTGTTTCTGTTGCCGGAAGCTGCGATAGCATATGATTTATCATAGCAGGCATCATGAACGGCTTTACGGAGTTCTTCGTCGTTTTCTTCGTGACAATATTCGCGTTTAACAGTCTTGCCAACCATTTCAGTCAGTTCCATCTGTGCTTTGCAATGTACTTTGATGGCTTCGTGAGCTACTTTCATTGCTTCCAGTAGTTCGGCTTCCGACACTTCGCTCATTTCACCTTCTACCATCATGATGTTTTCATAAGTAGCGGCAACCATGATATCCATATCAGCTTGTTCAAGCTGATCGAAAGTCGGGTTGATAACGAATTTACCATCGATACGCGCAACACGTACTTCTGAAATTGGTCCGTTGAAAGGAATATCTGAAACAGCCAGTGCTGCGGAAGCAGCCAATCCGGCCAATGCATCAGGCATATCTACACCGTCTGCTGAGAAAAGGATGATGTTTACGTAAACTTCTGCGTGATAGTTATCGGGGAATAGAGGACGGAGAGCACGGTCTACTAAACGGCAAGTAAGAATCTCATAATCAGATGCTCTTCCTTCTCTTTTTGTAAAACCACCAGGAAAGCGGCCGAATGCTGCGAATTTTTCTTTATACTCTACCTGAAGCGGCATGAAATCTGTTCCGGGAACTGCATCTTTAGCGGCACAAACAGTAGCTAACAACATGGTGTTTCCCATGCGAAGCATCACAGAACCATCTGCCTGTTTTGCCAGCTTTCCCGTTTCGAGTGTGATGGTTCTGCCATCTCCCAACTCGATCGTCTTAACAATTGGGTTAATCATAAAAATTGTTTTATCTAATATCTTTCTTTCAAAATTCCCGCAAAGATATACATTTATTGCACTAATATCGTGAAAATGAGATAAAAAGTTAGCAGGAATTTGATTTTTTTCAATTTTGGAACGAAGAACGCGGCAAAATGCTTTGACTAATCTTGAAAAGAAGTATATTTGCAGCTTGAAAAATAACACGCATATTATGAAAAAAGTAACGTTAGTAGCTCTTGTGGCTCTTGCTTTAAGTTCTTGTAATTCTGATCCTAAATTTAATGTAAAGGGAGATGTTTCGGGAGCAGATGGAAAAATGCTTTATCTGGAAGCTTCCGGACTTGAAGGAATTGTGCCTTTGGATTCTATAAAATTGAAAGGAGACGGTTCATTCAGTTTTAAACAATTGCGTCCCGAATCTCCTGAGTTTTATCGTTTACGGGTTGAAGATAAAGTAATTAATTTCTCGGTTGACTCAACAGAAACTGTTAGCATTCAAGCACCTTATACAGATTTCTCTACTGCTTATACAGTGGAAGGGTCGGAGAACTCTGCAAAAATTAAAGAGCTGACTCTGAAACAGGTTCGTCTGCAAAAAGATGTAGATGCGTTGGTAAAGGCTGCACAGGCTCATCAATTGGGTAACGATGTTTTTGAAGACAGCTTGGCCGTGCTACTGAAAAATTATAAAGATGATGTGAAAATCAATTATATCTTTGCGGCACCCAATACTGCTTCTGCTTATTTTGCACTATTTCAGAAATTAAACAATTATATGATCTTTGATCCGTTGAATAATAAGGATGATATTAAATGTTTTGGTGCAGTGGCTACCAGTCTGAACAATACTTATCCGCACGCGGTGCGTTCAAAGAATCTATATAATATAGTGATAAAAGGTATGAAGAATACCCGTACTCCACAACAGAAGACCATTGAGATACCGGAAGAAAAAATTGCAGAAACCGGTGTGATTGATATTGCTTTGAGAGATATGAAAGGTAATATCCGTAAGCTGACTGACTTGAAAGGTAAAGTGGTTCTGCTTGATTTTACTGTTTATCAAAGTGCGGTGGCAGCTCCTCATAACTTGATGCTGCGTGATTTATACAATAAGTATGCAAGTCAGGGTTTGGAGATTTATCAGGTCTCATTGGATGCCGACGAGCATTTCTGGAAAACATCAGCTGATAATCTGCCTTGGGTATGCGTGCGCGATGAGAATGGAATTTACTCAACCAATGCAGCTTTGTATGGCGTACAGAACCTGCCGGCTTTCTTCCTGATCAACCGAAACAATGAACTGAGGGCCCGTGGGGAGACGGTGAAAGATCTGGAAGGTACTATCAAGTCTATGCTTTAAGTTGTTATAAATTAGAAGATTTCGTTTAAATATGTTACATAGCATTGCTTTTTGCTTGACACATGTCATTTAAAAGGTTATCTTTGCGAAGAAATAATTGAAAAGAGGGTTCCAGCATGACTCATGTTGGAATTCTTTTTTGTTTTATATGACCGTTAAAAATAAAAGGAGGAAAACATCATGGCTTATATGTCAGAAGAAGGTTACAAGAAATTGATGGCGGAACTTAAAGAACTGGAAACAGTGGAACGCCCCAAAATTTCTGCGGCTATAGCTGAGGCGCGCGATAAAGGTGATTTATCGGAGAACGCCGAATACGATGCTGCGAAGGAAGCTCAGGGTATGCTTGAAATGAAAATCAACAAACTCAAAGCTGTTATAGCAGATGCTAAGATTATTGATGAATCGAAACTGAAAACAGATTCAGTACAGATTCTGAATAAAGTAGAATTGAAGAATACCAAGAATGGTATGAAAATGACTTATACCATCGTTTCAGAAAGCGAGGCAAATCTGAAAGAAGGAAAGATTTCCGTTAGCACACCGATTGCTCAGGGATTACTTGGCAAAAAGGTAGGTGATGTTGCTGAGATCCAAGTTCCACAGGGTAAAATCAGTCTTGAAGTAGTAAACATTTCGTTTTAACATGAGGGCAGGTCCATATTCGGGCTTGCCCTATTTTATATATTAGGATTATGGCAACAATATTCAGTAGAATCATAGCGGGTGAAATTCCATGCTATAAGGTAGCTGAAAACGAAAAGTTTTTTGCTTTCCTTGATATCAATCCGTTGGTGAAGGGACATACTTTGGTTGTTCCTAAACAGGAAGTTGATTATATCTTTGATTTGAGTGATGAAGATCTGGCTGCAATGCACGTTTTTGCCAAAAAAATAGCCCGTGCTATTGAAAAAGCTTTTCCTTGTAAAAAAGTGGGTGAAGCAGTGATCGGACTTGAGGTTCCACATGCTCATATTCATTTGATTCCTATTCAAAAAGAATCGGATATGCTTTTCTCTAATCCAAAATTGAAACTGGCAGACGACGAGTTTGTTTCTATTGCCAAAGCTATTAGTTCTGCTTACGAAACAGCCAAATAAAATTCTTCCTTCATTAAATAATAGTAAAGGGGCTGAACGGCAACGTTCAGCCCCTTTTTCTTATTAACTTCGTGGTACTTATAAAGTTAACTTCGTAATTATAGGAAGTTAACTTCTTAGCTGTAATAAGTTAACTTCGTATACTTAGGAAATTAACTTCGTACAGTACTAAATATAATCTTCTCCTAATTTCATTTGTGCGTCATTCACATACTTGCGTATGGCATGTTCTTCGTCCTTTTTGCAGATCAGTAATACATTATCTGATTCGGCAACCAAAAAACCTTCCAGACCTTCTATCACTGCAAGTTTACCTTTGGGTAATACAACGATATTGTCATTGCTGTTGTAAATCAATGAGTCGCATTTTAGAGTTACATTTCTTTGTTCATCTTTAGGTGATAAATCATATAATGATCCCCAGGTTCCAAGGTCTGACCATCCGAAGTCTCCTAAAGAGACATATACATTATCAGCCTTTTCCATGATTCCGAAGTCTATCGAAACGTTAGGGCATGCCGGGAAGTTTTCTTCGATAAAGTCTTTTTCTTCAGGTGTACCATAAATCTCCCTTCCGGGAGCCAGTTTAGATGCTAATTCCGGTAGAAGAGTTTCTCCTGCTTTAATGATTGTATTGACATTCCACATGAAGAGGCCTGAATTCCAATAGAACTCTCCACTTTCAACAAAAACCTTAGCAAGTTCCAGTTCCGGTTTTTCAGTAAATGTCTTTACTTTGTAGAAGTTGTCTCCTTCCTGCTCTGCTATTTGGATATATCCGTATCCGGTTTCCGGACGATTGGGCTTTATACCTAAAGTGAGAAGTTTATCAGATTTTGATACAAAGTCCAGTCCTTTCTCTATAGCGGCTAAAAATTCTCCCTCTTTTAAGATCAGATGATCGGAAGGGGCAACTACGATGTTGGCATTTGGATTTAAAGCACGTATATGATATGATGCCCATGCAATGCACGGAGCCGTATTTCTTCTTGCCGGTTCCAGCAAGATTTGTTTTGGATCTAATTCCGGAAGTTGTTCTTTTACCAAGTCTGCGTATATCGCATTGGTTACGATAAGTATGTTCTCCGTAGGAATAATTTTGTTGAATCGGTCGAAAGTCTGTTGCAACAGTGAACGACCTGTTCCAAAGAAATCCAGAAACTGTTTAGGCATTGTCTTGCGGCTAAACGGCCAGAAACGACTGCCGATACCTCCGCCCATAATGACACAATAATTATCTTTGCTTGTCATGATATTGACTGTTTTAAATGTTTCTGCTAAAATACGGTTTATTCTCTGAAAATAGAAGTGTTTATGCGATCTTTTATTCTTTTTTTCTCCTTTTTTTTATAAAACTCTTGCAAGTTCAAAAAAAAGCCGTATCTTTGCACCGCATTTGAAACCAATGCCCAGATGGCGGAATCGGTAGACGCGCTGGTCTCAAACACCAGTGGATTCACTTCCATCCCGGTTCGACCCCGGGTCTGGGTACGAATAAACCCTGATAATCACTTGATTATCAGGGTTTTCTGCTTTCATAGGGCGTACTAAATGTGTACTGAATGACGAATACAAAGAAAAGGTGTACTTTTATAGTTTTTCTCCCTGCGTCTTTATGATTTCTTAACTATTACCTTGTCTTTTCTTCCTTATTATTGCCGATGTTTTCGGGAAAAGTGAGATTCTTACCTTATATTTGTAGTAAGAACGTTTAAAGGCACACGATTATGGAAAATCATATAGAAACCAATTTCAGAGAAATACAGAAGATATTAGATAGTTGTATAGCGCATGACTATAAAACTAAAGTAGATGCACTATTTTTAAAACGTGAATATTTGACGCAAGCCCAGCTAAAGGATTATTTGCGGCAAGAAATTTTCCGTGTGACTGAAAATATTGTAGCCATCCAACAAAAATACCGTGTCGTGCGTAACATTGTATTGGACATGGATATTCCCGATTTTTTGTGGGAAAGTGGTTATTTTGAGGACTTGAATTCTGATGAAAGAAAAAAGTATATCGGTTTCCGCTGCTCTGATTTTGATATGGATGCATATTTGCATGAACCGTCCTGTTATGATGGGTGGCTTCCTTATTTGTCCATTATCGTTAATCTTGTCGTGCTTTCCAAATATTTGCGCTATCTGCAAGAACAGGAAAGCAATTACCATACAGATGCGGTTGCCATCCAAGAGCAAGCCTTGCCAAAAGAGAAAGAGGAAAGTGCAGATACTAATCCAACCAAGATTGTGGGCAAAAGCAATCCTTTCAAGTCCACGTTGAAAGCTAATGAAATCAAACTTCTGACCGACTGTGTGAATGAAGCGAATATGTTTACTACTACCGTCAGTGCCAAAATACTTACCGATTTTTTCAACTGCAAACTGAATGGGGTATTGAAAGTTAATAATACCCGTCTGTTAGCCTATCTTATGATGCAACTTAGCTGTTATAATTACATCGTTTATGAATGGCAGTCTGTCATAGCAAACAATAAGCTGATATTGAAGAAGATAAAAGGTGAACCGCTTACACGTACTGACCTGTCGAGTGCGACAGACCAAGCGAAAAACATCTATCCGAAAGGATATGAAATCATAGACAAATACATCAAACAACTGCAAAAAGGTTGAGCATAGATTGAACGCTCAAACAAAGGTCAATTAGACTTCATTTTCAAGCTCTTAACTTTGCCCTCGTTAACAAAAAAACGAGGGTGCGCACCTTCATATTGTTTCACCTAAATTCCTAAACAATATGGAAAAAAATTTAGAGTTAAGAGTTTCCGAACTCGAAAAGATGTTGTTCCTTTCAAAGAACGTGCTTAGCTTCGATGAAGCGAGCAAGTTCTTGAACCTTTCTAAAAGTTACCTGTACAAGCTGACTTCGGGTAACTTGATACCCCATTACAAGCCGCAGGGCAAAATGCTTTATTTTGAGAAAGCGGAGTTGGAAGCATGGTTGCGTCAGAATCCGGTCAAGACGCAGGCGCAGATAGAGCAGGAAGCGCAGAAGTATATCCTTAACCGTCCTCTAAAGAAATAACGGCTATGGAAAATAGAAAAGCGACAGAAGCCGGGCAGGACATCACCATGCAGAAAGAGGATTTCGCAGCCCTTTGGAAAACCATTCATCTAAAGGTGACGGACACTTACGAAGTACCGCCCGAAATACTTTGGGTGAACGGCTCTACCATTGGCACGCTGGGTAATTTCAGCGCATCCACGGGTAAAGCCAAGAGCAAAAAGACATTCAACATTTCCGCTATCGTTGCGGCAGCGTTGAAGAATGACGAGGTACTGAAGTATTCGGCATACCTGCCACCGAACAAACGGAAAATCCTCTATGTAGATACCGAGCAGAGCAAATACCATTGCCACAAGGTCATGGAGCGTATTTTGCGGCTTGCCGGACTGCCTACCGACAAGGACAGGGACGATTTTGTTTTCATCGTGCTAAGGGAGCAGACACCCGACAAGCGGAAACAGATTATCGGTTATATGCTTGAAAATATGCCCGATGTGGGGTTGCTCATCATTGACGGAATCCGTGACTTGATGTATGACATCAACAGCCCCAGCGAATCGACTGACCTAATCAACCTCTTGATGCGCTGGTCAAGCGGATATAACCTGCATATCCATACCGTACTGCATTTGAACAAGGGGGATGACAACACAAGGGGGCATATCGGTACGGAACTGAACAACAAGGCTGAAACCGTCCTGCAAATCACGAAAAGCCAGCAGGACGGCAACATAAGCGAGGTAAAGGCGATGCACATACG